>JAEEGJ010005465.1_pt1 | contig 39931 bp, 31 predicted proteins | sample 8958761 | NCBI WGS metagenome assembly JAEEGJ01 (sample SAMN16246546, study PRJNA631951) | gut metagenome | biome: gut microbiome; feature: rumen; material: RS-attached | host: Bos | place: Iran: Karaj | collected 2018-10 | reverse complement strand
TCAGCAACGCATTCAAGTTTACTTCGGAAGGCGGGCACGTTTCCGTGACTCTCGCCGAAAAGGAATGCGTCGAAGAGGGCATGGCCGCATTCGAAATCCGCGTGAAGGATGACGGTATCGGCATTTCGCCCGAGTTTGCAGACCGCGTGTTCGATGCCTTCGAGCGGGAACGCGTCTCTACCATCAGCGGAGTGCAGGGTACGGGCCTCGGGCTTGCAATCGCAAAGAACGTCGTGAAGTTGATGGGCGGGACAATCAAGTTTGAATCGAAGGTCGGCGAAGGAACGGAATTCTTCGTGAATGTGGTACTGAAGACAGCCGCTGGCACGGAGGTTCCCGAAAGTGGCAAGCGTAATACCTCCATCGCGGCCAGGGCGGATTTCACGAACATGCGGCTATTGCTGGTAGAAGACATGGAAGTGAACCGCGAGCTTGCAAAGATTATTCTCGAAAGTCTCGGGTTCAAGGTCGAGATGGCGGTAAACGGCAAGCAGGCGGTCGAGATGGTGGAGAAGAACCCCGCCGGTTACTACAACGGGATTATCATGGATATCCAGATGCCCGTGATGGACGGTTGCGAGGCGAGTCGCCAGATTCGAGCGCTCTCCGACAAGAAGAAGGCGGAAGTTCCCATTATCGCCATGACTGCGAACGCCTTTGGCGATGACCTCAAGAAGTCGAAAGAAGCAGGAATGAACGCGCACTTGGCGAAGCCCATCGATGTCGGCATGCTCACGGAAACACTTGCGCAGTGGGTACGGTAAAGTTTTAACAGGACAATGTTATGGAAACGAAAAAAAGAATCGGGATTGTAAGTATCGCCACTATCGTGGCCCCCATCATCGTTATCATCCTTGTGCTGGGGACAATCTTCACGGGTCGCCACGCGAGCGGAGATACGGAAAAGGCCGTGCGCAACGTGACGCTCCTCTTTATGAACGAACTCGCGAACCGCCGCGAACAGGTGGTGGCGTCGAAATTGAACGGCTACATCAACGACCTAGATGTGGCGGTGGGCCTGCTTTCAAAAGAAGACCTCGCAAGTACCGCAAGCTTGCAGAGCTACCAGCTCCGCATGAAGCAACTGTACGGTCTAGAAAAGTTCGCCTTCGTGGACACTGCGGGTCTCATCTACACATCCCGCGGTACGCGCACCGACATTGATCTCTATAATTTCGATTACAGGACCCTGGCAAAATCCGAAATTTCATTAAAGAAAAACAGTGAAGAAAAGAAGACTGTTGTCATTGCCGTGCCTGTGGACCGTCTTGCCTTTAATGGTCGGGTTTTGGTCGTGTGCTTCATGGAAATCGACATGAACCGCATGCTGGAAGGTATTTCGCTGGAATCCGACCGGCAGGGAATTACATTTTGCAACATCTACTCGAAGGCAGGCAATTCGCTTACGAACCTGGTGCTAGGTGGGCTTGCGAGCGGCGACAATCTGCTTGCCGCCATGGAAAAAGCCAGCTTCGAAAAGGGGTTCTCCATGGAAAAGATGCGCTCCGACTTCGCGAACCACGAGGCGGGCGTCGTTTCCTTCGAGTATAACGGCATCCGTGAAACTATGTACTATGTTCCCATCCATTCTACGGACTGGATGCTGACCTACCTTATCCGCGAAAGCGTCATCTCCGAGCAAATCGGTTCCATTTCGGAAGACATTTTGGAACGCAGCCTTCTGCTATCCGGAATTATCGCGCTAGTGCTCTTGACCGTGTTCCTGTTCCTCTTCATGCAAATCAGGCGTACCTCTCAACTCAAGTTAGAAAAAGAGGTGGCCGATGCCGAAAGCCGCATCAAGCAGGAAAAACTGGAAGAACAGCTTGCGCTCCAGCAGAAGTTAGTTGAAGAAGAACGCAAGAGGAACGAACAGCGTAACATGATTACCGCGCTTGCGTCAGATTACCGCAGCGTCTACTACCTGAACCTGGATACCGGAATGGCGATATGCTACCGCAAGGACGGCACCGTTCCGGTACCTTTCAAGGAAGGGGACGAAATCGGCTACCTGGAAAATTTCAAAACCTATGCCGAAAAGTTTGTCGCACCGGAATCTCGCGAAAAGTTCCTCGCCTTTATACAGCCCGAAAACGTGCGCGCGGGTGTCGCGAAGAACAAGATCTATACCTTGCGCTACCTAGTAAACCATGGCGGCAAGGAAAGTTACGAAATGCTGCGCATGGCGGGCGTGCACAATGCCGGCGACGCCCCGGATGCACCGCTCCGCATTGTAGGTTTCGGATTTTCCGATATCGACGAGGAAATGCGCGATTCCCTTGCCAAGAGTCAGGCCCTTTCTGACGCCCTCAAGACGGCAGAAGAGGCGAGCAAGGCGAAGACCATATTCCTCTCCAACATGAGCCACGAAATCCGCACGCCCATGAACGCGATTATCGGCCTCGACAGCCTTGCGCTGCACGAACCCGAGATTTCGTCGAAGACGCGCGGCTACCTGGAAAAGATCGGCTCCTCCGCAGAACACCTGCTGAGCCTCATCAACGAGATTCTGGACATGAGCCGCATCGAGAGCGGCCGCACGAAGATCAATAGCGAAGAATTCTCGTTCCCCAAGCTTTTGGAGCAGGTGAACACCATCATCGACGACCAGAGCCGCACCAAGGGCCTGAACTATTCGTGCCATGTGGCGGGCAGCCTGGACGACTACTACGTCGGCGACGTCACCAAGATTCGCCAGATTCTCATCAACATCCTGGGCAATGCGGTCAAGTTCACCCCGAAGGGCGGAAACATCGACCTCAACGTGGAAAAGATTGCCGCGTTCGACAACAAGTCCACGCTCGTCTTCAAGATTAGCGATACCGGTATCGGCATCAGCAAGGAATTCCTGCCCAAGATTTTCGACACGTTCACCCAGGAAAACGCCACCACGGCTTTCAAATACGGCAGCAGTGGCCTCGGCATGGCGATTACCAAGGGTATCGTCGACATGATGAACGGCAAGATCGATGTGGAAAGCGAAAAGGGCAAGGGGACCACGTTCTGCGTGACGCTCACCCTCAACGACAGCATGCGCAAGCAGGCGACCGACGACGAAATCGAAATCCACCCGAGCGAAATGAGCGTGCTGGTGGTGGACGACGACGAGATTGCCCTGGGGCACGCGAAACTCGTGCTCGGCAAGGCGGGAATCCTCACCGACACGGTGCTTACGGGCAAGGAAGCGGTGGAGATGGCGAAACTCCGCCACGCGAGACGCGAGCCCTACAACCTGATTGTGGTTGACTGGCAGATGCCCGAGATGAACGGCATCGAGACGGCGCGCGAAATCCGCAAGGTGACCGGCGACGAGTCCGCCATTATCATATTGACGGCCTACAACTGGGACGACATCCTGGACGAGGCCCTGGCAGCCGGCGTGGACTGCTTCATTTCTAAGCCCTTGTTCTCGGGAATCCTGCTGGACGAATTCAAGAACGCCCTCCGGCGCAAGAAGGAACACACCTCGTTTGCGAAGAACAAGGCGGAACTGGCGGGAAAGCGGGTCCTCCTTGCCGAAGACATGGAAGTCAACGCGCAGATCATGATGGAAGTGCTGAATATGCGGGACTTGCAGGTGGAACTGGCCGTAAATGGACGGAAGGCCCTGGAAATGTTCCGCGACCATCCCGAAGGCTACTACAACGCAATTCTCATGGACGTGCGCATGCCCGAGATGGACGGCCTGGAAGCGACGGCTGCCATTCGCAAGTTGGAGCGTTCCGACGCCAAGAAGATTCCGATTATCGCACTCACGGCAAACGCCTTTGACGAAGACGTGCAGCGTAGCCTGCAGGTGGGCATGAATGCGCACCTTTCCAAACCCATCAATCCGGACCACCTTTACCAAACTCTTGAAGAAATGATCTGGACGGCAGAAAATAGGAAGTAAAGGGCCATGACTTACTCGATTATAGGCATTTTGGCGACAATACTCCTGCTTATCGGTAACCGCGACGTGTTGCGGAAGCAGGGCGGGTCGAAGTATTCGCGTACCCGCCTGTATTACCGCCGATTCTTGCTCGGCGTGCTTGTGTACTACATCACCGACATGCTGTGGGGATTGCTGGATGAACAACGCTTGACGAACCTCCAGTTCATCGACACTACCGTATACTTCGTGGCCATGATTGCAACGGTAGTGCTGTGGACGCATTACGTGGTGTCTTACCTGGAGCGCAAGAATTTCTTTGAACGGTGGCTCTTGCACACGGGGCAGGCAATCTTCTGGGTGTTCCTCATCTTTATCGTCATCAACTTCTTCTATCCGGTTTTTTTCTGGTTCGACGAACAGGGTGAATACCATACCGCCTACATGCGGCATGCTGCACTCGTGGCGCAAATCGCGATGTTCCTTTCTACATCGATTTATACTTTATACACAACCGCGAAGACGCAGGGCGATATCCGGCAACGCCATTTGACCATCGGACTCTTTGGCCTTGCCATGGTGGTGTTTCTCTGCTTCCAGGTGTTCTTCCCGCTGTGGCCCTTCTATGCCATGGGCTACATGCTCGGCATAAGCCTCTTGCACAGTTTTGTGCTCGAAGACGAAATGGAGGAATACCGCCGCAAGCTGGAAGAAGCGAGCAGGGCGAAGACGGCCTTCCTCTCCAACATGAGTCACGAAATTCGCACGCCCATGAACGCTATCATCGGGCTGAACAGCCTCGCCCTGGAAGATGCTGGCCTTTCGCAGACTACGAGAGACCACTTGCAGAAAATCGGGACGTCGGCGCATCACCTGCTGGGCGTCATCAACGACATCCTGGATATCAGCCGCATTGAATCGGGCAGCATGTCGCTCAAGAATGCAAAATTCCCGTTCGCGCAGGAACTTGAGCAGGTGAACGCCATCGTGACTGCGCAGTGCCGCGACAAGGGAATCAAATACACTTGTAGCGTAAAGGATGGAGTGGCGGACTACTATGTCGGCGACGACATGAAACTCCGCCAGATACTCATCAATATTCTCGGGAATGCGGTCAAGTTCACACCCGAAGGCGGCTCCGTTTCGCTTGCCGTGGAAGCCCTCACAGGCGACGGGGAAAAACGCCCGCTGCGATTTACCATAACGGACACGGGTATCGGTATCGGCAAGGAGTTCTTGCCGCGCATGTTCGACGCGTTTACGCTGGAAGACGAGTCGTATACCAGCAAGCACGGCAGCACGGGTCTCGGGCTCTCTATCACCAAGAGTTTCGTGGAACTGATGGACGGGCATATCGACGTGGAAAGCGAGAAGGGAGTCGGCTCGAAGTTTATCGTCACTGTTACGCTGCAGGAATCCCCGCGCAATGGCGACGAGCATGAGGTTCCGGGCGCGCAACAGGGAAAGCCGCGCGCGACACTTGCGGGGCGAATGATATTGCTTGCCGAAGACGTTCCCGTAAATGCGGAAATCATGACGATGGTGCTCTCGATGCGCGAGATGAAGGTGGAGTGCGCGGAGAACGGGCGCATTGCTGTCGAGATGTTCAAGGCGCACGAACCGGGCTACTATTCCGCAATCCTTATGGATGTGCGTATGCCCGAGATGGACGGCCTGGAGGCTACCCGCGTCATACGCTCCATGGACCGCGAAGACGCGAAGAACATTCCCATTATCGCGCTCACCGCGAACGCCTTCGATGAAGACGTACAGAACAGCCTGCAGGCGGGTCTGAATGCGCACCTGAGCAAGCCCGTAGAACCCGACCTGCTCTACGCGACACTCGAGGGATTGCTGTAATCGCTATTAATAGAATGTGATTTGACGGAGGGATTTGCTTTTTCCGGTGACACTTTTCGTACCTTCGGGTGTTTAAATGGCAAATAAGGTCTCTTATTTGCTATTTTTGCTTTAAACGCGAGATTTTTTTGAAATTTTATATTAGCATAATCGCCTTGTTGCTCACGACCGCCGCCTTCGCGCAGGAGACGGCAGATTCCGCGCAGGTCCAGGGAATCACCTTCAACGGCGTGGTGCAGGACCCCTCCTTCGCCGCGGGCGAAAAGCTGAACGTGGAAATTCTCGAGTCGGGCGAGGCGCTGCAGACTACGGTCGGCACGCCTTTCAGTGTCGTGCTCCCCGAAGATACGCTCTGGAACGTGTGCGTCACCAATTCCGATACCGCGGGCGCCGAGAAGGAAAAGTGCTACGAGCTTGTCTATACCGGTACCGAACGCAGTTTTTCGCAGGCGCTCGGCGAGGCCTTCGCGGAACCCGACAGCGCGAATGTCGCATTATCTGATTCTGCGGGCTCAACCCCGGGCGATTCGACGGGTGCATCGCAAAAGCCCGATTCCGCAGTCGCGAACGCAAGCCCCTCCGACAGTTCCGCCTCTCCCGAAAAGGATGTCGATGTCGACAAGCTTCTGGCGGGTGGCGGCGATACCAAGGTGACCGAGCTCAAGAAGGTCGTGGTGCAGTTGCGCAAGCGTCCCAAGCGCAAGCCGGGCGAATCGGTGGTCTCCGCGAAGTCCATCAAGCGCATGCCGGGCCTCGCCGAGGCTGACGTCATCAAGAGCATCCAGGCGCTCCCGGGCGTGGTGGCAAGCTCCGATTTCAGTTCCAAGATCTACGTGCGCGGCGGCGCCGCCGACCAGAACCTTTTCCTGTTCGACAACGCGGTCGTCTATTCCCCGGTGCATTTCTTCGGGCTGTTCAGCACGTTCCTCGTGGAAGGCATCGACGACGTGCAGTTCTACAAGAGCGGTTTCCCCGCACAATACGGCAACCGCCTGAGTTCCGTGCTCAAGATGGACGGACGCGCGGGCGGCCAGGACAGTGTCGAGGAGTGGTTCAGCAAGTCGAGTGTCAAGATAAGCACGTTCGCGGCACAGCTCCACACCGAAGGCCACAAGGGTCCCGCCCGCTGGCTCCTCGCGGGGCGCACCACCTACATCGGCTACATGCTCGACCTGATGAACGCCGCCGGCATGCTCGACCTCGACCTCGATTACGAATTTACGGACCTGCAGGGCACCTTCATCTACGACCTTACCAAGGACATGCGTCTCAAGCTCAGTTTCTACGTGGGCAAGGACCGTCTCAGCTTCGATCCGCTCTACATGGACTGGGGCAACGTCGCGATTCCGATGAATTTCACCTACCGCATCAACGGCGACTGGGACTACAACGCGACCCTCGCGTATAGCGAATTCTACCAGACCATGAAAATTGGCGACCTCATGTCCATCGACATGTACCTCTACACCTTCGCGGGTAAGCAGTGGGTCAACTTCCGCGGCATCGACAAGCACACGATTACGGCGGGCTACGAGCTGGAATACGATTACGAGCGCTACCAGGAACAGATGTCCTCCTTGAAGATTGCCGACATCCAGAAGGCGTTCCACCACGTGGCCTACGCGCAGGACGCCTGGAAGGTGAATCCCGACATCTTGTTGCAATACGGCTTGCGTTTCAACTACCAGACGGCGGCGGAACACTTTGGAGTGGAACCGCGCGCATCGTTTACGATGAACATCGACGATACGAAGTCGCTGGAACTTTACGGCGGCTACTACCTGCAATACCTGAACTCGATCGTCTATACCGACCAGGAGACCCTCAACGAATTCTACTACCCGGCAACGACGACCACCAAGGGCAAGCGTATCGATCCTGCTTCGTCGTGGCTCTTTGCCGCGGAATACAGCCAGCGCGAAATCTTCGAGGACTACGATGCGACTGTGGGAGTCTATTACAAGACGCAGAATAACTTGAACACTTTCCAGACGGTGCTCGACAGCAACGAGGAAACCGCATCCAAGGACTTCGTGGTGGCTGACGGTTTCGGCACGGCGGAAGGTTATTCCTTCGGCTACGAGCTCTCGCTGCGTAAGAATAAGGGCTGGTGGTTCGGTGGTATCAACTGGAGTCAGGGCATAAGCGTACTCAAGACAAACGACGGGACCAAGCCGTATTTCCCGAGCTGGCACCAGCCTTACGCACTGAAGATGGACCTCGGAATCAACTGGAAGGGCGACGAAGATGCCCTCTGGAAGCACGAGAAGAAGGGCCGCTATTTCCGTTCTTCCCTCGCACTCAAGTATTCCGCCGGTATGCCCATCAGCGAATACAAGGGTTACTACTATCCGTGGGAGCTCGGCGACCAGGAATATTCGGACAAGATAACGGTCCTGCCCGGGAGCCGCAATGCGGGCCGCCAGACAGACTACTTCCGTGTCGATGTGAAGGCTATCGACATCGGACGCGAAGGTAAGTGGAATTTCAGCTGGACCATCATCAACCTGACCGACCACGAGAACATGTTCTATACCTTCTTCGATACGAGCAAGAACCCGCCGGAGAAGACTTCCATTTCGCAGTTCCCCTTTTTGCCGGTGATGCTGAACTATGAATACTATTTCTAGACTGCTCTGCGCATTTGCGGTCGTGCTGCTTGCCGCCTGCGGTGATTTCCACGGGCCGTGGGAATACTATCCCGAGAACCGCGAAATCTTTACGGGGATCTACACCTACGGCTACATCCTTGACGGTGGTGAATCCAGGATCTGCTTCTCGAAGGTCTACGAGCTCGACGAGACTTCCTCGCAGAATTTCGCGTTCTACGACAGCGCTTACGTGACGGTGACGGGAACGTTCGACGGCTCCGCCGAAAGCGCGACGGTCGCACTCGACCCTGTCAAAGACAATCCGAACTGTTTCGCGAAAGACGAAAAGGCCTATTACGGAATCGCCGGCGAGACCTACACGATGGAAGCCTACTTCGAATGGGACAGCGCGGGCCACGACGTAAAGACCACGTACAGTGCGCAGGCGACCGTCCCCGCTCCCGTGAAGGTCAAGGGGCTGAGCGTGCCGCAGCAGGACGGAAGTTTCGAGTGGGTCGAAAGTGACGGAAGCGACACCGTGCACATCAAGTTCCTGGAATTCCCGCTCGACATGGAAACCGTGAAGTGCGCGCTCGATTACGACAACTCCATCAAGGGCGTGATTTCCATCCTGCAATACGGAATGGCAAATACGGAAGCGCAGAACACGACCATCAACATGATGCTCGCGGGCCTGACCGAGGCAGATTCCACGGGCTACCGCGGCGTCGCCATGCACGACCCGCTGGAACACGAGGCGAATCTCGGCTACACGACAAAGCAGAGCATCGCCGGCATCCAGGCGCTCGACACGCTGTTCCTGCCGAACATGATGATGCCGCTTGGGCCGGTGACGGTCGTATTCTACACGACGGACGAACATTACATCGATTACGAGCAAAAAGTAAAGGGCTCCGTCTCCGATTCGCGTGTCGTCCCGGAATCGAACATCGAGAACGGCATGGGCGTCTTCAGCGGCATGGCGAAATCTACGTTCTCTTTCTACGTCGAAGGCGATGGCGGTGTCTCGATGGAACATATCGCCGTGCGCAACTGCGACGAGACCACGGATGCCGAAGACAAGGACAAGAGCTGGGCTTCGCGCGGGTGCAGACTTTATCAGGACGTGTTCTGCTCGAGAATGCCGATGGAGGATGTCGAGAAGTACGGCCTGGTCGAAGCGAACGCGCATGCCTACGAGTACTTCAGGGATTCCGAGGTTGCCGATTATTCCAAGACTTGCTACGCCTCGAACGTGAAGGCGGCGATGATGCTCGATACCGCCAAGTGGTCCGTGTTCCTGCCCGATACCATCAGTGACGAGGACAAGTCCGCTGCATATGCCGATGGCCTCAAGCGCTACTGCGTGGCGAGCAACTTCAAGAACAATTCCATCGCGGAATGCGACAAGCTCAGGGAAGAGTGCCTGGAGAATGCCGAGAAGAACAGCTGCAAGGAATACCTGTGGAACTGGTGCGCCGACCGCGGCTGGAAACTGGCCGACTACGAACAGTGCAAGAGCGCCCTTGTCAGCCGCTTCTACCTCGACGACCAGAAATCGGATATCCTGGGGCGCGAAGTCAAGGCGCTTTGCAAGGAAAACGACCTTCCGATTTGCAAAAACTGGTGATTCTTGTTATCTTTCCTTAAATGGAAAACGACTATCGCGACCTCATAAGCAGGAATATCGTACAGGACATGATGGAAGGCGTTCTCGCCATCCGTTTTGACGGTACCATCAGCTACGTGAACAACGCAGCCGAAAAGATCCTGGGCCGCGAGCGCGCTGAGATGGAAGGGAAAAAATTCGCGACCCTCTTTTTCGGGGACGAAGAAAACGACGAATTCAACCAGACTGTCCTCGACGCCATCTACGATTCCGACACGGTCCACGAGAAACTCGTTCCTTACTTCAAGGGCGACAAGATGGCACAGCTGCACGTCATCACCTCCGTGTTGCGGAACATGGGCGAGAAGGTGGGCGTGGTCATCGTCATCGGCGACGTGACCGAACTCGCGGAACTCAAGATTCGTTCCGCAGAACAGACGAAGCGACTGCTCGATTCCATCGTGAAAACACTTTCGCAGGCCATCGACGAGCGATCCTCCTACACGGCGAACCACACGCGCAACATGGTGCATATCGCCGAGGCATTCCTGTCGTGGCTCGAAGCGACGGACCATTCCTGGAAATTCGACGAGGACCGCCGCAGGAACTTCCTCATGAGCGTATGGCTGCACGATGTGGGCAAGCTCGCGGTGCCGCTCGAAATCATGGACAAGGCGAGCCGCCTCGGCCCGAAGCTCAAGGACATCGAGAGCCGCTTCGAAAAGATTGACCTGCTTGAGGAACTCGCCGTATTCAAGAACCAGATGCCTGCATGCGAAATGGAAAAACGCAAGCAGGACAGGGAATCCTTCCTCGCAGAGATCAGGCGCATCAACTGCGCGGGTTTCGTTTCCGACGAGGCCCTCGCCTTCCTCGAGAGCGCAAAGAACGTCACCTTCCGCGACAGGGACGGGGCAGAACACCCGCTGCTTACGCCCGAAGAAATTTTGGACATCTCCATCCGCAAGGGAACGCTGAACGACGCGGAAAGGAACATCATCCAGAGCCACGTCACCGTGACGCGCAGGATCTTGAAACAAATCGATTTCCCAGAAAAGTATATGGATGTTGCCGCTTGGGCTTCCGAACATCACGAGCTTTTGAACGGCAGGGGCTACCCCGACCATCTCGTAAACGAGAAAATCCCGAGGGAAGTCCGCTTGCTGACGATTCTCGATATTTTCGAGGCGCTTACCGCGAAGGATCGTCCCTACAAGAAGCCCATGCCCATTGAGAAGGCGTTCTTCGTGCTGCACGACATGGAAAAGCACGGCGAAGTCGACGGCGAAATCCTCGGCTGGTTCGAACAAAGTCACGCTTGGGACCAATTGCAACTTTAATTTATTATGCAGAAAGTCGAAACATGGTACAAGGCCGAGGGCTGCTGCCCTGCCGAAGAATTTGAACTGGCGAGCTACCTGCTTTTCGAGGCGGGGGTGGCGACGCTCGAGGAACTTGACCCGAAGGCGGAAGGCCGCTCGGACTTCTGCTTCTATACGGGCGACAAGGCTGAACGCGACCGCATCGTGGGCGAGTTCCCGCAATACCAATGGGTGCTGAGCGAAGAGCCTGCGAAGGATTGGGACAAGTGGTGGCGTGACCGCGCACAGCCCGTGTCCGTTTCGCCGCGGCTGTGGGTGCGCCCGCCCTGGGTGGAATTTACGCCCGACGACCCGAATGCCGTGGTGCTCGAACTCGAGGCGAAGACTGCCTTCGGAACTGGCGAGCACGATACGACGAGCAGTTGCGCGACGCTCATGGAAAACATCGATTTCAAGGGAAAGACGGTGCTCGACATCGGTACGGGAACGGGCATCCTCGCGATGTTTGCCCGCCGCCTCGGTGCAAGCCTTGCTGTGGGAACCGAAATCGACCCGCTCACGATTCCCTGTATCGCGGAAAACTTCGAACGCAACGGCTTTGGCGAAAGCGACTGCATTCTCGGATTCCTGGATGCGTTCAAGGACGGCGCGAAATTCGACGTCATCCTGTGCAACATGATCCGCAGCGAGCTCTGGCCCCTGCGTGACGATATCGAGGACCTGCTCGCGCCGGGCGGTGAACTCATTATCAGCGGCCAGCTCCTGACCGAAAAGGACTATATCTTGCGCTGGTTCGAAGAAGTCGGTTTCAAGGTGAAAGTCGAACGCGTGAGCGGGGAGTGGTGGAGTGTCCTGGCGCATTCCTAGGAATCTCGCCCAAAATGTCGCGTCCGCCCTTTGTGTGTGCGCGCTTGCGAGTGTCGCTATGGTCGCGTGCGGCGGCGACAATCCGAGCTCCGGCACGGAACCTCTGCCTCTAGAAAGTTCTTCGAGCGAATTTCTTTCGAGCGGGAGCGTTCCGGAATCGAGCGCGGTGAGCGAGACGAGTTCTGCGGAGGTCGCAGAGTCGAGTTCGGCGCTTGTGCAATCATCTTCGGCGGGATATTCCTCTGCGGTAATCAGTTCCAGTTCCGTCGAGTCCGTAAGTTCGGCTGCAGAATCCAGTAGCAGCGCGGAGGGTGATTCCAGCTCCGCAGAAATTTCGAGTTCCGAGGACGAAGGCGACGGCGTCTGTACCAACTGCGACAGCTATACCGCGGCAGATCCCGAACTCACCGAGAACGGCGGCAAGGGTTCCGTCACTACCTACGGGAGCATCACCGCGAAGGAGACGAGTCTCGGCGGTGCCTGCAACTACGGACAAACGAATATCCAGTACTATGCGGCAATCCATGTGAACGTTTCTCCCGGCGATAACAAGGGCCCGTGGCAGGGCGGTGCCGCATGTGGCGGCTGCGTGCGCGTGAAGGCGAAAACTCCCGACGGCTGGAAGCGCGTGACGGTTCGTATAACCGACCGCTGCCCCGATGCGGATTGCGGCGTGGATCTGGGCGGCGCCCCCGCGGCAGACATCATGGGTAGTATCGTGGGCCGCTACTACGGCGAGTGGGAATTCGTGAGCTGCGAGGGTGTCGAAGGCGTGTGGGGCGATTCCACGTCGCTCTGGGTCAAGGAGAGCGCGAGCTCCTTCTGGAGCATTGTCCAGGTGCGCAATCCGAAGGACATGGTAAAGGCCATTACGATTCTCGGAGTCGACACGCGCGATTCCTATGACCTCGAAATGGTTGTCGGCACCGAGAATTTCTGGACGGTCCCGCAGAACGTGTTGCAGACCGACAACCGCTACCGCGTCGTGGTGAAATACCGCACCGGCGAAGATGACGAATGGCATATCAAGGGTTCCGACCTCGCTGTACCCGAGGCGAACCTTTACCTATACGAACATCGGGAATAGTTTATCGCCCGCGACGGCGAGAACTGAAGTGCACGGGGGAATCGTCCCGCCTGTCACGGTAATCGCGGTTATCACGATTGCTGCGGTTTTCACGGTTGTCGCGGTTGAATTCGCGCCGGTTGTTGCCGGAGGCCTCGCCGAACTGTGCGGCGCGGCGCTGCTTGCGTGCGGAATTCTCCCAGCGGCCTTTCTCGCCCGATTTCCTGGGGATGATGGTGGCGGTGCGTTCGTCGCGTTTTTTCTGTTCACGCTCGCGGTACTCGGCGTTGCTTTCGCGTTCCTTGCTCGGGAAGAATTCCTTGCCTTCGGCCTTCGCGCTCCGGCTCAGCAATAGCCTGCCGATTTTCCCGAGTTTCAAGCGTTCGAGTGTCGCGCGGATCTGCGGGCGGTTTTCCGGAATGTACCAGAAGAAGAACTGCCTCTGGCTCCGCTTCTGCTCGGGCGTCTTTGCCACGTAAAGCGGCTTTCCGTCGGGCGTGAGTTCGCTGTAGAACATCTCGGTCGCAATCGTCATCGGCGTGGGCGTAAAGTCCTGCACCTGTTCCAGCTGGAACCCGAGCTGTTTCGTTTCGAGCGCGAGTTCCGCCATGTCGGCCTCGGTGCATCCGGGGTGGCTGCTGATAAAGTAAGGAATTATCTGCTGGCGCTTGCCAATGCGCTTGCATTCGTCGTCGAAGAATTCCTTGAACTTGTGGAACAGCGTAAAGCTCGGTTTGCGCATGAGTTTCAGGACTTCGTCGCTCGTGTGTTCCGGTGCGACCTTCAGGCGTCCGCTCACGTGATAGTCGATAAGCTCGCGTGCGTACTCTTCGTGGTCGCGGATCAGTTCGTTGTCGTTTGTCTCCTGCAGCAGCATGTCGTAGCGAACACCGCTGCCGATGAACAGGTGTTTTACCTTCGGATGGTTTCGCACTTCGTGGTAGAGCTCCAGGAGTTCCTTGTGGTGCGTGTCCATGTTGTCGCAAATCTTGGGTGTGAGGCAGCTTGCCCTCGCGCATTTTTTGCAGCGGCTCGGGTCACGGCCGCGCATGTTGTACATGTTGGCGCTCGGGCCGCCCAAGTCGGTGATGGTGCCTGCAAAGCCGTCCATCTTGGTAATCAGATCCACTTCGCGCAATATGCTTTCGCGGCTGCGGCTCGCGATAAACTTTCCCTGGTGCGCGTTGATGGCGCAAAAACTGCAACCGCCGAAACACCCGCGGTGCGTGTTGATGCTGAACTTTATCATGTCGAACGCGGGCACGTTGCCGCGCTTCCTGTAGCGCGGGTGAGGTTCGCGTGCGTACGGGTATTCAAAGCTCTCGTCGAGTTCGCCATATTCGAGCGGCGGATACGCGGGGTTGATGACGACGGTCTGCTCCGCGACATCCTGCAGTATGCGACGCTGGAACCACTTGTTGCATTCGATGTCCACCTTGCGGCAGTTTTCCATCTGCGTGCGCCTGCTGGCGGTACATTCCTCGTAGCTTGCGAGGCGCAGGTCTTCCCACTGGTTGCTCTTCGGGACATCTCCCTTGGGCGCGAGGTAGGCGGTCTGCGGTACGGAATGGAGATTCGAGAACGGTACTCCCTTTTTCAGGAGACGTACGATTTCTTTCAACGGCTTTTCGCCCATGCCGTAGACAAGGATATCGGCCTGCGTATCGAAAAGGATGCTCGGCTTGAGCCTGTCGCTCCAGTAATCGTAATGCGTCACGCGGCGTAGGCTCGATTCGAGTCCGCCGATCAGCAGCGGAACGTCGGGATAGAGCTTCTTTAGAATCTTTGCGTAGGTGTACGTCGCGTAATCGGGGCGGAAACCCGCCTTGTTCCCCGGCGTGAAGGCGTCGTCGCTGCGGAGACGCTTTGCGGCGGTGTAGTGGTTCACCATGGAATCCATGCCGCTCGAAATCGCGAAGAACATCCGCGGGCGCCCGAGCTTCTTGAAATCGCGAAGGTCGTCGCGCCAGTTCGGTTGTGGCAGAATCGCGACGCGCAATCCCTCGTGTTCGAAAAGGCGTCCCACTACGGCATGCCCGAAGCACGGATGGTCCACGTAGGCATCTGCGCTGATGATAATCACGTCCACGTAATCCCAGCCGAGTTCGTCTAGGTCTTCCTTGCAGATGGGGAGGAATCGCGGATCGTACATGGGGTTGAAAATAGAAATTTTTGCAGCGGCTTTCGCTAGCCGAGGAACAGCTTCTGGTTGATTTCTATCTCGATGCCGACATAGGCGGGTCCGAACTTCTTGCGGAGTGATGTGGTGAGCCCGTCCGACTTGCCGAGGTAGGGGTAGTTCCGCCGGATCCTGAGTTCTGGGGTGCGCGCCTGGATTTCTTCGATGATGGAGGTCGCGATTTGCGCTTCCCATGGGCGAGCGGGGTCGTACAGGATTCCGACATCCGCGTTTCGCACAACGTTGTTTAAAATCGGGGTGAAGCTGTGGATTCCGAGGTGGATGACGCGCGGTGCGTCTGTATCTTGCACTTGTGAACCTGCAATCGTCTTGGCGATGAAGGATTCCACGGCGTCATGGTGACGCTGCCAGATCTCGAAAATCCTCTTGCGTGTAGGGTCCTTGAAACCTTGCGTGTATTTCGACAGAAGGCCGGGATGGTTCTCGCTGCGGTTCAGGTCGATGACGAGCCTCGAATATTTGCCCGCGATGTAGAAATCGGGATGGAGTCTCCGGATAAGCCTGAGGTAGACCCCGTAGGCACCAATGTCGTAGCCGCGGTGGGAATAGAGGTATTCTTCCGGAATTCCCGCTTCGCCCGTGGCGGCGATTCTCTGCGCGAGGAACCTCGGCACGGCATTGCTTGCGTGCTCGCAGGTGATTACGAGTGCCGGGGTCTTCTTTTTCATGCGCTATTTCTTTTCCACGACGAGGATGTTCCCGTCGTAGGTCATGACTCCGAGGAGGATGCTGTGGATGAGCCTGAACTTGTCAACCTTGTAGTAGGGGCCGTTTGCCATGGGGTTGGTGCAGTCGGGGTCGGCGACGAGGAATTGCTTTTTCTCGTCGAGCCCGTAGAGGACCACGAAATGCCCCATGGGGTCGCCGTGGATATCGTCGAAGACGGACTGGTCCTTGTCGTTGGTATACTCGCGGGGGCTGCGGTAGAGGTAGGTGGCGCTGAGCCCGCAGAGGACGGGAATGTCGCGCTTGAAGTAGTGTTCGAACATACTTGCGCGCAGGTCCGCCGTGGCGACGGTGCCGCCCAGGTCCAGGAAGCGGATATAGGCTTCGATGGCCTTGCGCAGCTTGGGCGCGTGTTTCGCTTTGTGCAGCTTTTCGAGCTTCTCGCGGAGCTCGGGCATCTTCAGCTTGCTCCAGGTGGGGTCGAAAATCTTCAGGTTGTACGAATAGATGGTCGCCTTGAACCCGCGCTTGAGAGCATCGATCCCGAGGAAGACACCCAGCGTGCCGCCCTCTTCAAGGAACTCGATTTCGGAGATGAGCTTTTTAAGTGGTATCTTGTAGCCAAGGTGCGAATACACCGCGTGAAGGCTGGTCGGTCCGCACGTGACATCGTCTGGCTGAGGGAGAATCTTGATTTCCATCGTTTTGCCTCGATTCGAACGTGGCGGTTTGATACACAAATCGTCGGGCCAAATATACAATTTAAATCGGGGCTTGGCATTTGAAAAGCCGCCTTTATGAAACGCGGTGTTTCATAAAAACGCGTTGTGATGCGCAAATAAGCAAAAAAGTTGCTAAATTCGTAAATAAATGGTTGGTTTTGTTTCATGAAAGAGATAAATTAAAGGAAGGAGGCCCATGAAACCGATAACGGAATATGTGGATTACCGCCAGTACATGCGGGACTATTACGAGGAGCGCAAGAGAGTCTCGTATTTCTCGTGGCGTGAGTTCGCAAAGATTGCGGGGTTTTCGTCGTCGGGATACCTGAAGCTTGTCTGCGACGGCAAGACGCGCCTGAGCCGTATTGGGGCGGCGAAGGTGGCAGGAGCCATGGAGCTTTCCGGATTCGGTTCGCAGTATTTCTGCCTGTTGGTGGAGTACTGCGATGCGGCCGATGAAAAAATACGCCTCGATATATACTCCCGGATGCGCACCCTGATGGAGGAGAATGGGGTGCGCACCCTGGGGTCCGAGGCTTTCGACTATTTCAAGTCGTGGGTGAACCCGGTGGTGCGCGAGCTTGCACCTATCATGCCGGGAGCTAAACCTTCCGAGATTGCAAGGATGTGCGTGCCCGAGGTGACGGCGGGCGATGTCCGCAACGCGCTCACGCTCATGGTACAGGCGGGGCTGCTGCAGAGCAAGCCCGACGGATCGTACGTACAGACGAACAGGGGGCTTTCCGGCGACCCGCAGCTCGTATCGGGCGCGGTGCAGGCGATGCAGAAACAGCTGACGATGCTTGCCGTCGATGCCCTCGACAATGTTCCGCGCGAAGACCGCAACATTTCGGGGCTCACGTTCGGCGTGGACGAGAAGACGCTGTGGCACCTTTCCGAGGAAGTAGACCATTTCCGCCAGAAAGTCAAGGAAATCCTTTCGAAGGTCGAAAACTACGACCGCGTCTATAGACTAAATTTACAGCTGTTCCCGCTAAGCCGGAAAAAAGGGAGTTTGTCATGAAAACGGGTAAATTTCTTGCTTGGAATATGGCCCTCGCATGCGTTGCGGGGCTTTCGCTGTTGACCGGTTGCCTCGGGTTTACCGAGGACTTTACCTGCGGGGATGCGAGCGAGGTGGCTCCCTCCAACAAGGATGCCTTCGCCGACCAGGAGGTAATTTCGCGTTTCGCTATGGCGCGGGTGGCGCAGTCCGGCAAGTTCGAGGTCGACGAACATTACGATTCCGTCACGATAACGTTGGAGACTATTGGCGGCTGCCTCGGGAAGGACGGAGTGTACGGCTGGGACGGCGACTACTATTTCGCGGATGCAAATACTTTCGCCTACAGTTTCCGCGGCGATACGCTGTTGCTCTCGAGAATCTATGAACCCGACCCGTATGAAGTGAACCAGGAAAGATACGAGGAATCGTTTATCTGGGTGGGCGGCACGCCGGGTGCATTCGATGGAGTCTGGCTCATGACGCAGTGCCGCTACCGCGAAGAAAAGATGTACTGCACGGATGACGGCTACGATCAGTTCTTCAGGTTCGATAACGGCAAGGTGGAGTACCGCATCGCGGACCGCGAAAACTACGACTACATGCAGACTGTCTTTGTGGACCAACTGTTCGAATTCCTCGAGGACGGTGGCTCCATCCAGCTGGAAACGCCCTATTACTATTCGGATACGAAATACGGGCAGGAACGCTCCGGTGTCGAAATCCTGGAAAAGACGAACACTGCGATGAAGTTTGCCTATGCCGACATGACGTTCGATTTGACCGTGGATTACGCCCGCTATGGCGACAGCCTGCACGTAACGCTCAAGTCGGGAGATGCGTCCTGCGTAGGGACGGTCAGCGAAATGGCGGAAGTCGGGTCCGAAATGTGTGTCGCGGACAATGAAGATTACCTGTGGGAGACGAGTGCGGGTACGCTCAAGTATGAACGGCAGAATGCCCGCGAGTTCGAATCTTGCATCGACGCGATTCTCGGCCGCGTAAGCGACTGACGCGCTGCACAGGCGTGTTGCCTGCGCAGCATAAATATTGTTAGGAGGAAGGACAATGTTGTTGAATAAAATCGCAGGAGGTATCGCGGCCCTGGCCGTGAGCCTGCCGCTGCTCGTGCATGCCGCCGAAAGGCCGGATGGCAAACCGTTTGAGGTCGGTGTCCGCGTGGGGGCGCAGATTTCGAATCTCCTTACCGACGCGAAATGGGGCCCGTATCCCGATATCTCGGGGCCGGGCGGGATGCTTTCGGCCGATTTCGCGCGCGGGTTCTCGGACAACTTCTACCTGCATGCGGCGCTTGGCCTGGACTTGCGTACATACTATACGCATATCGAGATGTCAATCCCCTGCGAGGGTGATTGCGGCGGGGCGTGGGACGGCGACGAGATATTTTCTTACCTCTACCTGGAAATCCCCGTGATGGCGCAGTGGCGCAATTCGGTGCTGTTTGTCGAGGCGGGGCCGGTTTTCGACGTGATGCTCTTCTCCGACAAGGAATATGTCTTGCCTGAGAAGTATCGCGCCCAGAGCGACGGCTGCTACGAAGACAAACGCTTCGGTGCGGGTGTCGTCGCGGGCATCGGCCATGTGTTCGGATTTGGCCTTTCGGTAGATGCGCGCGTGTCGCTGCAGCTGACGGACGTGGTGTCCGGAGGCGAGAAATGCCTCACGATGCATTCCGAGGAAGTCGAAATGAGTCTTGACCCCCAGACGGGAGATGCGACGGCCAAGCTTCTCTGGGAATCCGACGAGTACATGGGCGGATCCTACTACAGGATGCTGAAATACCAGCTCGGTATCGGGTACTGGTTCTAGGCGCTACTTGTCGGCGCTTTGTTTCTTTTCACGCTCTTCGGCTTCGCGCTTTGAATACGCGCAGCCGCAGTAGTTTTGGCGGTAGAGGTTGTATTCGGCGGAAAGCTCGATGGATCGCTTGTTGCCGCCCTTGCGCTTGAAGTCGCTGGGGAGCGCCTTGACGCCGTAGATTTCGCCCTGTTCTTTTGCCACCACGTTCAGCACCTGTTCGTCTTTCTTGGGGCTGATGGTGAGCGTTGTGGTGAAGTAGTCGAATCCCATCTCCTTCGCGAGCCTTGCCGTTTCGCCGAGCCGCAGTTCAAAGCATTTGCGGCAGCGCTTGCCGCCTTCTTTCTCGTCTTCGAGTCCGCGCGCGATTTCGTAGAACTTTTTGGGGTCGTATTCGCCCTCGATAAATTCCACTGGATACTTTGTCTTGAATTCGCTTACGAACCGCTTGATTTCGGCGACGCGGTGGGCGTATTCCTCGGAGGGCGTGATATTGGGGTTGTAGTAGAAAATCGTTATCTTGAAAAACTGCGAGAGGTACTCGATGCAGTAGGTGCTGCAGGGGCCGCAGCAGGCGTGCATCAGGAGCGTAGGGACAATACCCTTGCGCTGGTTCCATCGGATGATGTAGCCGAGATCGCGCTGGTAATTGTGATACGCTTCGGGCATTCCGCGAACCTCTTGCTAGTCCCAGTTGAGCGTCCCGAACGCGGTTATCCAGAAGCAGACGGTCGCGACGATGGCGAAAAGTCCCATGACCGTGCGTTCCTTGCGGCTCGTGCTGAAAAGCACCGTCGCCGTGTAGAACGTGAGGTAGACCGCGAAGAAGAACGCGAGGATGCGCGTAATCATGAACGGGATAATTTCGGGAATGATGCGGCCCGCGCTGAGCAGCACGAACATCGCGACAAGCTGCATGCAGATGGGGACGATGAACGCCTTGCGCACTTCCTTGGGCACCACCTTGTTGCGGCCGTTCATGGCGTACATGCCGAGCGGCGCGCCGAACGCGAGTGCCACGTTCAGTGCGATGGACGGCAGAAAGAAAACGGCCCCGATGATGGTTGCGATAATCATATAGCACAAATCTAGAATTAATCGCCCTGAAGGTAATGGGCTGTCTTTTTTTGTGAGCAATCTCTGCCGATTTTCGCAAGTCGGCGAAAAAAAACGGCAAAAAGGTAACGTTTTCGCGTTTCAATCGTTTTTATAGGTAGGCACGCCCCAATTCCGGGGAATCGCCAACCCAAAGGGGAGATTAAATGAGCAAAAAACGCAACGTAGTCCGCAACAAGCCTATTCCCGAAGCTTTCAAAGGCAAGGTCTACCTTGACCCGACCTACGACCCAGCCTTCAAGGAACTTTTCGATAACGAAGACGCATTAAAGGACTTTTTGAATGGGGTCCTTGAACTCGAAGGCGAAGAGATGATCCAGGAGCTTCGCTTCCGGTTCGAGAAACCTATCGAGTTCCGTGTGCCGCAGCGCAAGAAGGTCATCTTCGACATTTTCGCGACAACCGGCAGCGGGCGCTTTTTGAATATCGAAATGCAACGCTTGGAGCACGACTACTTCATCGACCGCACCATCCTCTACAAGGCGTTTCTTGTCATCAAGGGGCGAAAGGAGATGGAAGAGTCCGCGGAATTCAAGGCGTTGCAAAAGTATGAACGGGAAAAGCGTCGCTACCAGTTGCCGGAGACCATTTCCGTCTGGATTTGCGACTTTGACCTGCCCAGCGCAAAGAACGAATACTGGGACGAATGGGCGCTCTACAGCAGGCATGCCATCAGGAACGGGGTGGCAGTACCACTTTCGAAGAAAAATAAGTATATTTTTCTTAGCGTTCCCAATTTCACAAAGTCTGCCGATGAAGTGAAGGGTTCCGCCGAGATGTGGCTCTATCTGCTGAATCATGCTCGGGACGGCGGCGAGCTTCCGGATTTCGGCAGCAAGACCGTCGAGGAGGCGCTCGACCGGATCCGCGTGGAAAACGCCGACGACAAACTTTTGGAAGCACAGGAGCATGACATGACAACGAAGGAAGATTACGAATGCTGGGCTGCCGGGAAGATTATTGCTGCTGAGGCTAAAGGTGAAGCTCGTGGTGAAGCCAAAGGCGAATCTAAAGGCCATGCAGATGCAATCAGCGTATTCGAGAAACTGGGGGCTTCTCCAGAAATGATCGCCAAAGCAAAAGCCATGCTCGCAGCAGAGGACTCTGAAACGCAAAAGTAAATAGAGTTTTCGCTTTTACACAAAACGGCTCAGGATGGGGAGCCGTCAGTATTTTAACGCTGCACTAGTCGCCTCTAGTCTTTAAGGCAACGAACGGAGAATCCGTAGCCTTTATCGAAGGCGCTCATGTGCGCTGAATCGAGGCTATAGAACAAATCCATGCGGAACGCAAACCTGCTATCGTCCTCAGTTGAGCTCCAGAAGAACGCGCCAGTGGCCTCGTAGAGGAAGAACCCATAGTTGATCCTGTGCCCAGCAGGAAGCGCAGAGAACCCGAAGGCATCCATGCCATGGCCCCCCTCATTCCAGCCATCCTTAGACTTTAAACTTTTGCCTGCAATCTTTATTCCACCTACCGAACTGAACAAAGTTTCGAATTCTGCCTTGCTTGGTAAATGCCAACCGCTCGGACAAGCTTTTTTAGCTGCGGTCCAAGTGTACAGCCGACCATACTTGGAACAATTCGATTCATCGTTTTCATAACAATAACTATCCTGCGTTTCGTAGTTCAGGTTCTCCGCCATCCATGTCTGGCTGCCAATCTTTACCGTCTTGTACTTTTTCCCGTCGCGCATGTCAACTACATCACTCTTGCAAGCCGTAAACGACAGCAAGGCAGAGACAAGTAATGAGAGTAGCAATGTTTTAGTAAAAAGGGTTCTTTTCATACTGCATATTCCTTTCCGCTACGGTCCACTAGAAAAACCTATACTTTTTAAGATAATATATTCTTGCTACGAAAAGACGAATAAAAAACGACCCCTTCAGGTAAAGGAGGTAACCTAAAGGGGTCAGGGAGTGTTTGGGTACTTATAAGATACCTATTTGCGGGCTCCATGTCGATAAAAATCGTAGGATTCTTGTTTACGCTCGTGAACACGGGGAAATGCCGGAATTGGCGATTTTAAACGAAAAACGGCAAATTTAGGCGTGTACAGGGTGGATACGGGCGCCTTAGAATACAATTTTTGAAAAAAGTTGGGCGTGCGCCGGCCGGAATTTCGAGTCCCCGCCATTCTTGAATGTGGCGATGAGGGAGAGCGAAAGGTGGTCGCCGGTGAGGCGCATTTCGGTCCGGACTTGCGTGTTTTCGAGGGGGTGCGAGTCGGGGGTGACCAGCGAGAGCCTGAACAGGTTTTCGCGCTTGCCGGGGAGGTTTTCGGAAACGGTGGCGCCGATTTCGAGGCGCGGCCGTTTCCATGTCGCCTCGGTGCGGTCGTGCTCGGTCCGGGCGCCGCCTGCGAAGGTTGCCCTGAACACGCCGAAGTCGAACGTGGATTGTAGCGTTCCCTGATAGATAGTTTGTTTGCAATCTTCCGAGGCTTCGCGGCAGGTAATCTTTGCGCTGCCGCGGATGGCAGGCGGCCCGCTTTCGATATCCAGCGCGAGCCTTCCCGAGATGCTGTCGGAATGGAGCGGCGAGAGGACCCGCGCGCTTGTGGAAACTCGCGTGTCGAGAAGTTCCCTGGCGCGGAACGTGAGGTTCTGCGTGGTCCAGAATCGGTTCTTGAGGATGCTTGTGCTCAGGCGTGCGTGAGGCGGGATGCTGTCGCCGTGGAGGTAGCCGGTGGTGCGCCACGAAACGGTCGCGGAATCCCTGCCGTGCAGCTGGAATTTTATGAGCGGGGCGATCTCTCCGATTTGATGCCAGTATGCGATTTGCCCGGCGGGGAAGGCGGCCTGCGCCATGACGGAATATGTGTCGGCGGCTTTCCACAGCGCTGCCCCTGCCGTGAAGTCCTTGCCGTGGGTGTATCCGACATGCGCCCGCGAGGTTCCGGAAGTGTCGACGAGCCCGCCGAGGTCCAATGTGCCGTGGCTCGGTACGCCGAAGGAATACGCGAGTGCGGTTCCCCAAAGCGTGTCGGTGGGGATGGCGTTCCGCAGTTCGCGTGTGGAGATTTGCCCGAAATGCGCCTCGCCGTGCGCGCTTTTGTACGAGAGCAATTCCTGCGTGCCGAGCCTAAGTGTCGCCCTGTGGAAACTGAAGACGAGCTCCTTGCGGTGGGTGTCTATGCGGCCCGTGGAATCGAACCGCGCCTTGGCCGAGAAGTGTCCGCCGTAATTTTTTTGCGCCTTCGGGGTGCGCTTCCTGCCTGCGGGTTTCCTGGTTGCGGACGTCTTGCTTGCAGATGCATCATCGGCGCTGTCGTCCGCGAGTTTCATTTCGCAGGGTTCGCTTGCGTAGATTTCGGCAAGCGCGCACGCCTCCTGCGTGTTGCCTTCATCGAGCAGCGAAAGGAGTTCGTTTGCCTCGGCGGCTTCGATGGTGCCGTCGTCCCACCATTCGAATACCTGCGCCTCGGTGATGCCGGCCGCATGCGCGAACGGGAGCGCGGCGATGGCAAATAAGATGGTTATAAATTTCATGTTCATGGTATGCCTCTACCTATAAAAACGATTTCGCGGTCAAAATGTGCCGTTTTGCCCGTTTTTTTTTAGAGGCCGCGTTTATGTTTTTAAATTTGGGCCATGGCAAGCGATTCCTGGCATAAGAGCCCCAAGAAATGGTCCGGCCGCACACCCGCCCGCGCGGGCAGTTCCGCCGGCCGCGATTTCGTGCCGCACCTCAAGGCGCCGCGCACCGACTTTCCGCTGTTTAACGGGAAGCGCGTCACCCCGTCGCTTGCGGGGCTCGACAAGCTGTTGCATTACTACGGCGTGGAACTCGAACCCGCGACGCTCGCGCAGTTCTGGGAATTCCACCAACTGCTGCGTGCCAACAACGACGACCAGGACCTCACGCGCCTCAACGCGTTCGAGACGATGGTGGAGCGCCACTACGCCGACTGCACGCTCATCAACGCATACGTTCCCGAGTGGCCCGCCCGCATGATCGATGTCGGCAGTGGCGCCGGATTCCCCGGAATCCCGCTCAAGCTCGTGAACCCGCATATCCGTCTCACGCTCTGCGAGCCGCGTCCGAACCGTATCAACTTCCTCAACATGGTCATCGAGAAGATGGGCCTCAGGGGTATAGACGTGTTCGGTCACAAGGTGACGAGCCGCAGCATGACGATTCCCGTGGATGGCGTTATCAGCCGCGCATTCGAATGGATGGAAAAGACTCTCCCGCGCCTTGCGAATTCTCTCAAGGTGGGTGGACGCGTGTATTTTATGAAGGGTCCGGGTGTCGCCGACGAGCTGAAGGTTTTCCACCCCGAAGATTTCGGCTACAAGCTAATTGCGAAGCATTTCTACACCATCCCGAACAGCACGCAGGACCGTGCGCTGATCATACTCGAACGCGAAGAGTAGCCTGCGTCTGTTTAGGCTGGAATGAAAAAAGTCGGGTGACGAACCCGACTTTTAAACTAACTGCTAATGACTGGCCTAGAACTTGAACAGCATGCCGAAGCGCATCTGTCCGTCGCGCACGCCGTCGTTGTCGCCCACGTCCATGATGGTCGCGAAGTCGAACTGCAGCATGTCCGAAATCATGAGGCCGAAACCGAAGTCCATTTCGTTCCTCTTGCCGGTCTGGTCGTAGAGGTAGCCGAGGCGGAGCGCGATGGTGTTCGAGTAGATGAATTCGGAACCCACGTTGAACACGCCCTGCATGAGCGAGTTCTTGAACCTCTCGAATCCGTGGCCGCCGCGTTCGGGGCGGAACAGCGATTTCCAGCTGCTGATGTAGAACGGCTCGGGGTTGCCCTTGTCGTCGTCGAAGACGACTTCGCGGTTATAGTCCGCCGCAATGGTGAGCCTGTAGTCGGCAAGCGAGAGAATCTCGTACGAAAGGCCGAGACGCCAGGTGAGCGGAATCGGGTCTTCGATGGTCTTGTCCACGTAGTACACGCTCGGACCGATGTTCGCGAGCACGAGGGCGAAGTTTAGTTTGTCTATAAACAAATCCTTCTTGAGTACGCCGATATCGAAGGCGTAGCCGAAGGTGGTCGCTTCTTCTTCGCCGGCGCCTGCGCCGGAACTCAGGTCGGAGTAGAAAAGCTTGATGGAAAGGCCCAGGCCCCAGTTGTTCGGGAAACGCGTGCCGTAGCTGACGCCGCCCACGATTTCGGAACTGTTGTAGGCTACGAGGTCATCCACGTCGACATCGCCCGAGACGACGGTCGAACCGAAGCTCACGAAGTTCACGAAGAATCCGAGCGTTCCCCATTCGGCCACGGGAACGGTCATGCCGCCAAAGAGGTGGTAGAGGTCGGGAATGTTCAGGACGGGCAGGAGCTTCTCGTAGAAGGCGACAAGCTGGTAGTCGGCGTCCTTGTAGAGTTCCATGCCGTTCGCTGTGCTGAACCACACGTCGCCGCCCTGCGGCAGTACCTTCCAGACCTTGTTCGTGGAAAGTCCGTTGCCGGAGTGGAAGTGCAGCCATTCGTCATCCTTCTTGACGCTTCCTTCCTGTTCGGCGACTCCGCGTTCGAGTTCGGCCTTGCGGCCGCTCGCGGTGGCGTAGTCGGGGAGGTGGCGCCACACGCCCTTGTCGGTCGCAATCCAGATGTGTCCCTTCTGGTCGACAGAAATGTCGTTCACCACGTTGCCTTCGAACTGCACCTGTTCCCACTTGCGCAGGTTGAAGTGGCTGAGGCCGCCCTTGTGCGCAGCCCACACGTGCGCGGAACTGTCGACCGCGAGCGCGGTCGGGTGCAGGTCCATGATGCCGTCTTCCTCGTTGAAGAGGCTCCAGCGGTCCTTGTCGTTCACGCTCTTTTTGGGCACGAGCCTTGCGATGCCCGCGCCGTCGACCGCGACGAAAAGTTCCTTGCGGCTTTCGGACCACACGAGGTCGTTAATCTTCTGGCTCGGGAGCACCTTGCCCTTCTGTTCGAACTGGCCGTTACGGTAGAGGAAGAGGCCATTGTCGGTGCCGATCCAGAGCGATGCGCCCTGGTTCTCGAGCGCGGTGATGCGGTGGGAACCGAGTTCGCTCTCGTAGCTCTTCCAGGCCTTGCCGTCGAAACGGTAGAGCGCCTTCGGGGTACCGACCCAGAGCTTTTCGGTGCGGCTCTCGTAGAGAATGGCGGTAATCGTATCCTTGACGATGAGGTCCCAGGGAATCTTCACTTCTACCACGTGCGATTCGTCGTCGGCGTTCTTGATGTCGTTGAACTTCTTCACCTGGCGGGTGTATTCGTCGAGTCCGCGTTCGGTGCCCGCGAATACGCGCACGGCGTCCTTCACTTTCGCGTTGCCCTGGAGCGTGACGGTGTGGTAGTTGATCCACTGCTCGCCGTCGAACTTGAGAATTCCGTTCACGGTTCCCGCCCAGAGTTCGCTCTTGGAGAAGAACCCGTTCTTGGCGCGGCTCGCCATCTGCGTGAAGTGCGGCGTCGTCTTGGCGTCGGCGGGGTACGAGACCTTCCATTCATCGGCAAGCGGCCCGAAGGCGAGACCTGCGGGGTTGTAGTACATGGCGGTCGCGTCGTCGGCGAGCGCGGCACCCACTTCGCCCATGCCCAGCTGGCGTGCGCCTACGGGCATTTCGAGCGTGATGATTGCCGAACCGGCTGCAAACGAAAGTGCGGGTGCAAATAAAAGTGCGGTAAGGAGCGATTTACGCAAGTTGCCTCCAGTCCGGAACATCGTAGGTGCTTCCGTGGGTGGGGACCACCGCCTTCCATCCGGACTTGCTGGGGTTTTCCCAGGGCTGCTTGGGCAGGAGCCTGCAGTCGCATCCGAGGACGTAGGGGGGTAATATTTCTGCGTGGTTGCGGATCTGTTCACGCGTGATGAAATTCTCTTCGTTGACGAACTTGCAGTATTCCTTGCCCTTGGGGCCGAGTTCGATACGGTAGGTGACGGTGCCGTTCTGGTCGCCGTCGTCGATGGTCTTGATGGTGTCCTCGATGGACTGCTTCCACTGCGCCAGGTACTGTTCGCGCTGTTCCGGGGTGAGCTGTTCCTGCGTCTCGAGCCAGGCGCGGACGGAATTGTCCGAGGGCTTCACCGCGGTAATCGATTCGCGGGCGGGGCGGACCACGACGGCGTACTTGCCCGAAACGTCGATGACCGGCTTGACTTCTTCCTTCTCGTCGGAGCTGTGGATCACGACATAGGCTCCGATTCCTGCCAGGATAATGGACAGGACAACGATAACGATGACGATGATGACAGATAGCATAATCTTCCCGTTCTTTATTGCAATTTCTCTTTTTTCAAAAAACTAGCATTTTTCTATCTTGTGGGGTAGGAGATTTTATGTCAAAATTGAAGATTTTTCTGATTCTTGGCTTGGCGTGCATGGCTTGGGCGGTCCCGTACAATGTGGAAGTCGTAAAAACGGGCGATGGTGACGAAATTCGTGCGGGCCAGCTGATAAAGGTGCACTACAAGGGTTTCCTCTATGCCGACATGGTTGCCGATACGGTCAAGCTGGATTCTGCGGTGCAGGCCGCCCCGAAGGACTCGGCCGCTACGGATTCTACCTCCGAAGAGGCTGCCCCGAGCGGCCCCGTTCCCTTTGCCGATACGTATGCGGGCGGCGAACCGCTCGAGTTCACGATTGGCGTGGGCCAGGTGATTGCGGGCTGGGACAAGGGCCTGCTTGGCATGAAGGTGGGCGAGGTGCGCAAGCTTACGATTCCCTACACGCTCGCGTATGGTGAGAATTCTCTCGAAGGCATTCCTCCGTATTCCGACCTCTATTTCGAAGTGGAACTGGTGGCTGCCGAGAAGCCCATGGAACCCGACGTGTTCCCTGCCGACGTGAACAAGCTCAAGTGGCACGACAAGGACAAGGGCCTCAAGATTTACGAAGAGAAGGCCGGTACGGGCAAGCCTGCGGTGGCGGGCACGAACCTGAAGGTGCATTACACGGGCTGGCTCCTGAGCGGCCGCAAGTTCGGCAGCTCGAAGGATTTCGGCAAGCCGTTCGAGGTGGTGCTTGGCGCGGGCAAGATGATCAAGGGCTGGGAACTCGGCCTTGACGGCATGCGCGAAGGCGGCGTGCGCTGGCTTCGCGTGAGCCCCTCCATGGGCTACGGTGCGAGCGCGTTCACGATGATTCCGCCGAACTCCACGCTCATATTCCGTGTTGAACTTGTCGAGTCGATGGTCGACCCCGAAATCGCGGCCAGGATGGACTTCTTCCCCGATACGTCGCTGCTCACCTTCGAGAACGGTTCCGAGGGGCTGCGTTATGCGGTTATCCAGCAGGGCGAGGGCGAACCCGCCAAGGTCGGTGCGAACGTGAAGGTGCATTACACGGGATGGATGACGAACGGCTACAAGTTCGACAGTTCCCGCGACCGCGAACAGCCTTTCGTCTTCCCGCTCGGGCAGGGCCGCGTCATCCGCGGTTGGGACCTGGGTGTCGCGGGCATGCTTCCGGGTGAAAAGCGTATCCTCCTGATTCCGCCCGGACTCGGCTACGGTAGCCGTGGCGCGGGCCCGATTCCCGGCGGTGCGACCCTCATCTTCGCGGTGGAGTATCTGGGCGAGTAATGTTCAAAATCCTGTTCGAAAAGCTGAAGGAAGCGTTTGCGTCCGTGCTGCCAGTGACGCTTATCGTCCTCGTGCTTTCGTTTACGCCCCTGGTTGATTTTTCGCTGAAGGAACTTGTAGTCTTTTGTGTGAGCGCCGTGTTCCTGGTGATAGGGATTGGCCTTTTCAACCTGGGGGCCGACCTCGCCATGACGCCGATGGGCGAACACGTGGGTTCCGGTCTCACCAAGTCGCGCAAGCTCTTGTTGCTGCTCTCGGTCTGCTTCGTGATGGGCGTGCTCATCACGGTCGCCGAACCCGATCTCTCCGTGCTCGCCGAGCAGGTGAAGAACGCCGTGGAACCCGTGCTCCTGATCGTGACGGTCGGCGTGGGCGTCGGGCTATTCCTGCTCCTTGCCATCGTGAAGATCGTGTGGCGCAAGGACCTTTCCACGATCATCATTTTCTTCTACATGTCGCTGTTTATGTTCGGCATGCTCATGCTTACCTTCGGTAAAGCGCAGTTCGTGCCGCTCGCCTTCGATTCGGGCGGCGTGACGACCGGCCCCATCACGGTGCCGTTCATCATGGCGCTCGGCGTGGGCGTCGCCGGCGCCATCGGCGGCAAGAACGCGAACGAGAACAGCTTCGGCCTTATCGCGCTCTGCTCTATCGGCCCCATCATTGCGCTCATGGGCCTCGTGCTTTTCTCCAAGGGTGACCTGACCTACCAGCTTTCTCCGGCGAGCTATTCCATCGACGCGAACCTCGGTGCAAACTTCGTCCCGGCGCTTCTCGCCGTCGCGAAGGAAGTCCTCGTGGCGCTCGGGCTTATCGTCGTGTTCTTCCTCGCGCTGCAGTTCGTGGCGCTCCGGCTCTCGAAGGCGAAACTCGTGCAGATCGGGTTCGGCATCGGCTACACGTTCGTGGGCCTCGTCATCTTCCTTACGGCGGTGACAGTCGGCTTTATGCCCATCGGTTTTGAGCTCGGGATGGAACTTGCGAAATTGCCGCGCGCGCTTGTCGCCTCGGGATTTGTCATCGGCATGGTGGTGGTGCTCGCCGAGCCCGCGGTCCACGTGCTCAACAAACAGGTCGAAGAGATTACCGGCGGCCTCGTGAGCAAGCGTTCCATGCTGATAGCCCTGTCCGTGGGTGTCGGGCTTTCTATCGGGCTTTCGATGATCCGCATCATCGTCGGGTTCCCCATCATCTACTACCTGATTCCGGGTTACTTCATTTCGCTTGCGCTTTCGTTCTTCGTGCCCAAGCTCTACACCGCCATCGCGTTCGACTCGGGCGGCGTGGCGAGCGGACCTTTGACCTCGAGCTTTATCCTCCCGCTTTCGATTGGCGCGTGTTCCGTGATCCACGATGGCGGACAGTCCATTTTGAGCTATGCGTTCGGCATTGTCGCCATGGTCGCGATGACCCCGCTCATCACCATCCAGGTGCTGGGTTTCAAGGCGATTGCGACGAACAAGCTGAAGAACCGCATGATGATGCGCCGTATCCAGGATGCGGACGACGAACAGATTATAGACTTTGTGTAGGTAGTGCATGGCAGAACACAAGAAGGCAGGAATCGCGAGAAGGCTGTACGGGAAGGCGGACGGCCGTTCGCGCGTGTCCATGAACCGTCTCAAGATCCTGGTGACCATCGTGAACCGCGCGAAGGCGGATTTCTACATGGACCATATCCAGTCCTTCGGCGTGAACATGCAGATGGTCGTTTTCGGGCACGGGACCGCCCCGCGCGAAATCGCGACGGCGATGGGCCTTACGGATTCCGAACGCGCCGTCATCTTCAGCGTCATCGGCGAGAACAACCTGCGCGCGGCCCTCGACAGCCTCGCTGAAAAGTTCAATACGATCGCCGGCGGCAAGGGTATCGCCTACACCATCCCGATGTCCAGCATCATCGGCAAGTCCATCTTCAACTTCCTGAGCGACAACCGCGACGCGGTACGGAGGAACGAAAAATGAGCGGATTCAACCACGAAGTCATCTTATGCATTGTGAATACCGGCTTCTCGGAAACCGTGATGGAAGCGGCGAAGGATGCCGGTGCCCGCGGCGGCACTATCCTGAATGCGCGCGGCACGGCGAACAAGGAGGCGGAATCGTTCTTCCACATCGCCATCCAGCCCGAAAAGGAGATCGTGATGATCCTTGTGGACGCAAAGATCAAGGATGCCGTGCTCCACGCCCTCTACCAGAAGGCGGGCCTCGACACCATGGGGCAGGGAATCGCGTTCTCGATCCCCGTAGAAAACGTCGTTGGGCTTACGCCGTGGAAAACGGAACTGAAGGAAGCCGACAAGGCCGCCGAAAAGAAGGCGGATTAATTATTATTTGTCGGTAGATGTTAACTTTGATGCCGGATTGGCGAGGAGAAAAATATGAAGTTGTACAGAAAGTTTGTCCTGGGCCTGCTTGCCCTTGCTACCTTCATGATGATAGGCTGTGCGGACCCGAATGCGGTTTCTATCCGCAAGCATTTCTGGCTGGGTGACTACTACGTGAAATCGCCGGTGCCGGAGGCCGTGGAAATTGACATCCCGTTCAACTTCGGCGCTTACCAGGAGTGGGGCTACCGCTTCGACGCGTTTTCCCTGGAACAGAGGGTGTTCAAGGTGTCCCTGCAGCAGCATGGCGTTACGCTGAACTACCGCGGCATGCCCGCATCGTTCTTGAGCAAGGATTCTACGTTCAATCCACCTCCGATGGCGAACGCGGAAGCCTTCGTTAAATACTTCCTGCAATGGGATAGCGATTATTCCTTCAACACGTTCGAACCGCTCAAGGGCGGGAGCGTCATTTCTGCGCGCTATGACAGCGAGAAGAAGTTCGGCATTGTCAACATGGTCGGCTTGAAGGGCTACAGGGAGAGCGTTGGCGCCATGCTCACGGCGAACAACAACCTGTTTGTGGTTATGGCAAGCTCGTTCGCCGGTGCCGACCTCGAGACGTATGTCGTGCGTGCGATGAAGTCGATTTCGTTCGAGAAGAACTGATTCTTCCCAAAAGGTTACTCAAGTGAGGTAAAGATGAAAAAGATACTATTCTTGACGGGGCTGCTCATCGTTCATGCTGCAGCAGGCAGTTTTACACTGAACGATTTGAAAAACTTAAAAAATCAAGTGGCTCGTACGAAAGAAAGGGCTGATAAAGATACTGGGGATGGCCCTTGTGGAGTAGATTGCTATATGCTGCTAAGTGACGTTGAAAAAAAATTGGGTATGTCTGATCAGGGAACATGTGTTTCTCAGTGTTGGAATGGAGAAGAATATGTTTTAGATGATGGGCGTGAAGATTGTGTGACGTATACGGGTGGTATTTGCGTATATAACAAAAAAATTGGTCAGAAGATGTATAGTATAATTGTAAAATACGCGTCATGGGAAGCTCAATCGGGTGCCGAATCCGTTGAATGGGAAGAAACCAATGAAAAAACTGAAGACGTATCAGCCGGAGATGCGGACCCCGATCAGGACGGTGTCTGCGATCCTTGGGTCAGTCGAAATGGACTTATGGATAAGTATAGCGCTGTTTGCACGGGCATCGATGACTGCCCCAATCAGGCTGGTCCCGGAAAGGCCAACGGTTGCCCGGACTATGATGTCCCGCAGCCGCCCAGAAAGTTCTTCGTTCTCGAAGGCGTGAACTTCAAATCCGGCACGGCCACCATTACCCCAGATTCCCGCGCCTCCCTCATGAAGATTGTCGATATCATGGAAACCTTCAAGGAAGTTACGTTTAAAATCGTCGGACATACAGACAACCTTGGTTCCAAGGAAAAGAACAAGCGGCTTTCCGCTGATCGCGCCGCTGCCGTGAAGAACTTCCTTGTCAAAAACGGAATTTCCGCAAGCCGCATTGAGACATCCGGTATGGGCGGCTCCCGGCCGGTAGCCTCTAATAAAACCACTGAAGGGCGTGCGCAGAACCGTCGTATCGAGTTCATCCGCACGGATGTCGAGTAAAGCGCTAACATTAGCCGTGTTTACCGAGAATTCGGGCTTTGCAATATCCGGAAGCCGAAAACGATGATGCTTTTAGAAAAATAAAAGAATTGTAAAAAACACATTTGAGTAGGGTAATGATGGATATACTAGTAAATGCAGACGTTTTCCAGAAGGCCGTTCTCGGAATCTTACTGATTTCGCTCTTCTGGGCCTTGTTCTGTTCCTGGTCAAAAGGTATAGAATCTGCCATTACTACTATGGAGTAGAATATGGCTGTTTTTGAAACGCTTTTTATCTTGGCCGGTCTTCTCGTTGGCCTTGCTTCACGGGGAGGAATGTACCTATTTTTGTTTCCACTTGCCGTAGTGGCGTTCGTACTCGCCATTATGAACAGGCCGACTCCAACGGGTTCCTGGACAAAAAAAATCGTAAGCTCGATTTTATCGGCAGCATACCTTGTTGTGGTAATTGTATGTTCACTTATTTTTTTCGAAAGCGGATCCAAAGAATCGGAAAATGTCCCCAAAAAGGAACCGACAGTTGCATTGCAGGCTCAGGATGACAAGGATATGTCCGGTATGGCGGAGAAGATGGATAAAATCTATTCCATGCTTGCCGACATGAAAGTTGAATACAGCCTGATTGGAAAAAGCGATCTGGAGCGGGTCAAGGCGGAGATTGCCATACATGACGACGAATTGATTGAGTGCGACCCCACAAAAGAGAAGGACTGTATGGAATTCTCCAATTATGGGACAAGAAGCGACAGCAACAGGTTTTACACGGTTTCCTTGCACTGGGAGTTGCCGAGGTTCCAGGTTTATCCTAAACGGGTCCACTGGAAAATCATCAAGGGGCTGTTGGGTGAGGATTTGACCGATGCCGACACGGTCCTTGATGCTGGACATTTGGGAGAAATTCATAAAAGAGCCCTTTACCGTCAGGTGGAAGAATACAAGAGACGCATTGAGCGCGAACTCAGGAATTATCCCAATGACTGGTACTATGACAGCGCCCATACGGAAGTCGCTGCCACCCTCAAATACAAACGCCTGGACAGTATAGATGTCGCGTTCGATTCACTGCTGTGGACGACTTATTATATTTCGAACGCCGGGTACGATGCCGGTGCCGCCGGAGGATACTATTACGAGTATCATCGGACATTCTCGAAGAAAGACGGATCGTTGGTTGATTCCACTATTTTCAATCCTAATGAAAAGAGAGCGGTTGTATTGCTTCTTCGCAAATATGCGGAAAAATACGATGCCAGGGCCGAGGCCATCGGCATGAATTTCCGGCTGGAGCCTTCTTTCTTGAAGGACGGTATCGGTTTTGACGGTTCCTCTTTCGAAATCGGCGAGCACACCCACGGCAGCGTGATGATCGTGGTACCCTACAAGGAAATTCTGCCCTATATGGAAGCTTGGGCTCGCCAAAAATTCGGTCTTACTGAAGGTGAATAATTCTTTTACATAGACCGGCGCCTTTTTTATATAAATTTACGCCATGAATATCCTGGTCTATTTCCTGTTTGCCCTCTCCGGGTTCGCTGGTCTCATTTACGAAGGCTCGTGGGCCCGCTACCTTAAACTCTTCCTCGGGCATTCCAGCTATGGCCAGGTGCTCACGCTCTGCATCTACATGGGCGGCCTTGCGATCGGCAGCTTCGTTGCGGGCAAGATGGTCGAGAAGGTGAGGCGTCCGCTGCTCGGGTATGCCGCGGTGGAACTTGCCATCGGTATCGGCGGCGTGGCGTACCACCCGCTGTACAACTGGCTCACGGGCCTCTTCTTCGATAGCGAGTGGGTCGCGGGCCTCGGCTTTACGGGTGCCGAAATCATGAAGGTCATCCTTGCGACCGGTTCCACGCTCCCCATCGCGATCGCGGTCGGCATGACGTTCCCCTTTATCGCGGCGGGCCTCATGCGCAAGAGCGGCGCCGAAGTTTCGCTCCCGATGCTCTACTTCACGAACAGCTTCGGTTCGGCGATCGGCATCCTCGTCACGAGCTACATGCTTATCCCGGTGCTCGGCAACCACGTTACCCTGTGCGTGGCGGCCTCCATCAACTTCCTGCTTGCGATGGTGTTCGGCTTTATCGGCTTCATGACTTCGCCTGACCATGACGACGAAGATGATGCGGTGGAAGGCAACGGCGAAAGTCGCGAGCCCCTGAACGAGGACTACGCGGCAGAGCACAAGCTTGCGATGCCCCCGAAGTCCACCTGGTTCTGGATTGCGGGCATTACGGGCCTCACTTCGTTTATCTACGAGATTGTCTGGATTCGCCTGCTCTCGCTGTTGATGGGTTCTTCGAGCCACAGCTTCGACCAGATGCTTTCTGCGTTCATCCTCGGCCTTGCAATCGGTAGCGCCGTGAGCGGCAAGCTCCTCAAGAAAGATTCGCTCATCGTGCTCTCGATGGCGCAGATCCTCATGGCGTTCTTCGCCCTCTGCACGCTGTACTTCCACAAGCCGTTCTGGGAGATGATGAACGAGGCGAACCAGATTTTCAATCCGACGAACGACGGCTACGTCTGCTGGAGCCTCTTCAAGTACGCGCTCTCCGTGCTGTGGATGGTGCCCACGAGCTTCTTCGCGGGCATGACGCTTCCGCTCATCACGATTATCCTCACGCGCGCCTTCAAGAGCGAGGCCCCGATCGGCAAGGTCTACGGCTGGAACACGGTCGGCTCCATTATCGGTTCTGCGGGCGGCGGACTCCTGTTGCTTCCGTACTTGCAGCTCAAGGGCGCGCTTGTGCTTGCTGCCGTCCTCGACTTCGCGATAGGTTTCTTCCTGCTTGTCGTCTACCGCAAGCGCTTCCGCTACAGTGTCGCGTTCTACGTGGCCTGTGCATTCATGGTGCTGCCCTCCGTCTTCGTGAGTTTCGACCCGCACTTGATTACTTCGGGCGCGTTCCGAGCTTACAAGAACCTGCATCCGGACGAGAAGATTATTGTGCGCGACGGCAAGACGGCGACCATCAGCTTCCACGAGTCGAACGTCCACTACTACATCAAGACGAACGGCAAGGCCGATGCGAGCCTCGGCAAGAACCGCGAGAACCCCATCGAGGGTGACGAGCTCACGCAGGCCGCGACCGCGTTCATGCCCATGGCCGTTAAGGACAAACCCTACGACGCCGCGATGGTCGGCTTCGGAAGCGGCATGGGTGCGCACTACCTGCTCTCCGACCCGCTGCTGAAGGACTTCGACTGCATCGAGATCGAACAGGAGATGATGGATCTCGCGAAGGGATTCTACCCGTGGAACGCCCGCGGCTACGACGACCCGCGCATCCATATCTACATCGACGACGCGCAGACGTTCTTTCTCACGAACCGCCGCCAGTACGACCTTATCATCAGCGTTCCCTCCAACCCGTGGGTCTCCGGCGTGGCAAGTCTCTTCAGCCACGAGTTCTACACCAAGATGCGCCGCTACATCAAACCGGGCGGACTCTGGGTGCAGTGGATCCAGACCTACGAGTTCAACGACCAGCTGTTCCTCAACATATTGAAGGCGCTCGATGTCGCGTTCCCGTACGTGAGCCTCTACAAGGCGCCCGAGGAACCGGACATCATCATTATCGCAAGCGACGAGCCCGTGTACCAGAAGGCGATTTCGCGCTTCAGCACCGACTCCACGCTCGTGAAGGAATTCAGGCGCATCCACCGCGACCCGGAATTCTTCGGCGAACAGAACTTCCTGTTCACCTCGAAGATGGTGCAGTCGCTCATGGACGGTGTCGCCCCGAACAGCATCTTCACGCCGATGGTCGACAACAAGGCCGAGGAGGCGAGGTTTATCCATTCGCAGGCGCATATCGTGCAGGTGTTCGACAGCTGCGAAGTCTGCTGGCCCGAATACCTCGATTCCGCCGAGAACGAACTGCGCCGCCCTGCCCGCGTGAAGCAGATGATGCAGGCTGGCGTCGACCCGTACGAGCAGCTCGCGATGAACGCCTACCTCGATGCCGTACAGGCCAAGCACGATTCCGCGAGGGGCTTTACGACGCCTCCCGAAACAGATTCCGTCTCTACGCTCTCGGCCATGCCCGCGTTGCCCACTGCCGCGGAGACGTCGCCGCTATGGACCAAGTTCCGCGTCGACTACATCGAGTGGATTCGCGGCGTGCCTCTTGAAGCCCGCGATACGAACGAAATCTACATGAAGGTCCGCACGCTCGTGAACGAGGGCGCCTTCCCGGCTTCGTTTGTGGACGAGTTCAATATCATGGAATGTGCCCGCACCAAGGACTACCATACGGCGGCACGCCTCGTGGCGGACTTCTTCGAGAAGTACGAGATGAAGACGATGGACGAGTTCTTCCTCCGCAATGCGCTGCTCATCGCGATGCTGGCGCATGAACCGGAACTCGCGAACGCCATCTACATCGACGGCATCAAGGAACACGAGAGCTTCTTCCCGGTGGAGAAGTTCCTGATCGAACGTGAAATCGTGAAGCTGCGCCGTGCGGCGCTCATGCAGCGGGTCAGCCGCTAGAACATGAAGCTTGCGCCGGCTGTCACGTAGAACGTGAGGAAGTTCGAATTTTCGAACGTGCGTTCTGCGTTGATGGTCGCATTGAGAAGGTTCGTGAATCCCTGTGTCACGCGGATGTTGAGGTGAACCCAGCGCGTAAGCATGTATCCGAAGTCGGCGGTGCCGCCAATTTCAAAACTGTTTGTCTTGATGGTGTTGTCGCGCGTGGTGTCGTCGCCCGAATCCATGTTCTGGTTGAATTCGGATGAGGACGTGAGCGCGAGGCCGAGGTTGAGGCCCAGGCCGACGAAGATGTTGTAGTCGACAAACGTGTAGCGCACGACGAGCGGGATTTCAAAAAGCATGATGTCGAGGCTTGCGTCGTTGTCGCCGAAATCGGTGTCGATGGCGTATTTGTAATGGCGGTAGTTGAATACCAGTTCGGGCACCATGCTCAGGTTCTTGACACCGAGCGGCATCTGGACCATGAGGCCTGCCGCACCCTGGTAGCCGATTGTCCAGCCTTCGGTCTCGCTGCCGAAGAACGTATTGATACCGGCGCTTCCGCGGACACCCAGCAGGATGGCGCGTGCGAAGCCTTCGGTACGCTGACGGTTGATTTCGGCCTTGGAAGTCTTCTCCTTGCGGTACTGGGCGTATTCGGCCGCATATTCGGCGTCGCCCGCGAATTCGCTTTCCGTGGAGCCGTCGTAGGTGTCGCTGCCGGAGCTGCCTTCGTTCGAAGGAGTGTCATCGAATTCGTCGAAGTCGACTGCAAAAGCGGATGCCGATGAGAGCAGCAGGGCGGATACCAGGAAGGGAAGGACTTTCGATTGCATGCTAGAATTATAATAATTACGAAGTTGAACCTAGGTTAACCTGACAAATCTTTCGTGTAAAATAAGAATGTTTTTGGGAAAAAGAGTGTGGCAAACTTTTTTTTACTAGGAAAGGCCTCGGAATGCCGCAAAAAACGGCATTTTTCGGGGCTTTTTGTCTCGGCTTTTGCTAGAGGAGGAAGGAGACGCCGACAGTCACGTGCAGCCCGTAGAGGGTCGTCTTGAGCATGGTCGTCTCGGCGATCACGTCTTCGTTCAGGAGGTTGGTGAAGTTCTGCAGGAACCTCACGTCGACGAAGGCGTTCCTCGTGATGTAGTAGCCCAGGTCCACGATACCGCCAAGTTCGAGAAGGGCGGCGGGGAGGGTGTTGTCGCGGGGATCCTCTTCCTCGACGCCCTTCTTGGTGTCGATGGTCTGCTGGAACGTGGAAACGTCGGTGAGCTTGAGCCCGAGGTCGAAGCCGAGCCCCACGAAGAAGTTGCCCTCGTTGATCGCGTAGCGCAGAATCACGGGAATCTCGAAGAGCGCGATGCTGATGGTGGCCTCGTCGCTTTCGCTGTAGTCGTCGTAGACGAATTCGGCCTCGTAGTTGTAGCGGCGGTAGCTGAAGTCCAGCTCCATGACGGTAGAAAATCCGCCGTTGCCGATGTTCATCTGCGCGACCAGGCCGCCGGTCACCTCGATACCCAGGTTCCAGTCTTCGGCGTTATGCCCGAAGGATTTGTTGATGCCCGCTCCCAGGCGGAAGCCCAGCTCGACGGCCTTGGTGAAGCCTTCGCGGCTCGCGCGGGAGATGTCGGAGTTCTCGTTGATGTAGCGGTCGTAGGTGTCGTCGTCCTCGTCGTCGTCGCTTGCGGCGGGGGTGTCGCGGCATTCGGGGAGCAGGGAATCGGCGGGGGTGCAGTCTTCCTCGTCGTCTGCGGCGCTTGCGACCTTGGCCTTCTCTTCGGGCGCTGCGGCCGGGGTGTTGCTTTCTGCTGCCTGGGACGCGGATTCGTCGCAGCCGTCACCGATGCAGGAGGGGGCCGCCTCGTCGTTGCCGTCGTTCATTTCCGTGCTGCCGCCGTTCTGCGAGGCAATCCATGCGGAATCCACCTCGGCTTCGTACTCCTGCGCGAAGGCGAAAGTCCCGAAAAGGGACAATATGGCGAGTGTCAGTATAAACTTGGCGTTCAGCATGCGCCAATTATAGCTTTTTTGCGGTTCGTTTGGAATGGTTTTTCTAAATTTTAGCCCGAAAAATTTAATGAGGCCGCGGCGGCTCCGCCGTGGCATTAGAGGAAAAAATGGCAAAGTACAATCCGCAAGAGATCGAAACCAAGTGGCAGGCCTACTGGGAAGAACATCAGACTTTCAAGACGGGCACCGATAAATCCAAGCCCAAGTATTACTGCCTGGACATGTTCCCGTATCCGAGTGG
>JAEEGJ010005464.1_pt1 | contig 39934 bp, 51 predicted proteins | sample 8958761 | NCBI WGS metagenome assembly JAEEGJ01 (sample SAMN16246546, study PRJNA631951) | gut metagenome | biome: gut microbiome; feature: rumen; material: RS-attached | host: Bos | place: Iran: Karaj | collected 2018-10 | reverse complement strand
GAACCCCCTGAGCTTGCGAAAGGGGAATGGTTTGGGGTCTTACCCATTTTTAGCTACAATGGTATAAATAATACATATAATTTTAAAGATTTGTCAAATATATATATAATTATTATAAAGCAAGCTAAGAAAATATACCCTTGGAGTGACTGAAAGAATACAAAAATGACAGAATGATATTAAAAGGAGGGGGGCCATCCAGCCCCACTCCCCCCAATAGACAGGATACCCTGTAACAGGGGCCACTGCCTGTGGAAAACTTTGGTAAAAAAAGTTTAAAAAAAGTCTAACAATTTTTTTTATTTTCCGTATGGTGTGATATAATATAGGTATATTCAGATCCAAACAGACCACCCTTGACGGGTGGTATTGTTTTGTGGTGTAATCACTGATTTCTACCAAAGGCTTGTCAAGTTTTTAGCAGCGTGAAGTTGGTAGAATTTTCCCCAACTTGGTAGAATTCCCCTGTTAATTTTCGTTCTACCAAGTTTCTACCAAGTTCGCAGAGCAAGTTGGTAGAAATGGTAGAAAACGTAAGCGGTATCACCCCTGTAATTGCTATTTACAAGTATATCGAAAAAATATCATAAAAGTTGACGTTTTTGTCAAATTAGTTCCAACAACAAATTCACCCCTGTAAAAAACATATCGCTACACCCAAAAAACATATTATAACATATCTCTCCCTGTAAAATTTTTCAATATTATGACACATTCGGGATTTTTGAAAACTATTAAAACATTTTACCCCTGTTATTCTGTGAAGTTTCTTGACGTATAACCCATTTATGTCATAATTTCTACCAACAAACTTGGTAGAATCTACCAACTTCAGGAAACCCAACTTGGTAGATGACAAAAGTTAAATAGTGTGGTATAATATGTGTAATGCCAACTAGCTGTAAAAGGTGTTTGCGGTTGCCAATCCGTCAGCAGGGCAGGTTAAGCTCACCTCTACGAAGTGTGACTGAGTGGCTAAAGGTTGAGGGACAGCACTATCCCAAGAATGCTACATGGTGTTAGGTGGCATCCGTGGGCTCGAATCCCACCACTTATGTAGAGGGGGCTTTTTTTTGTGATATAATGTAGGTGGAGATCACCGCATATCGTGTAAGACAAAAAACCTCCTCCGGGAGGCTTTTTGTGCTATAATAGAGGTATGAATTACGTAATAGAATAATTCACATATCGTATTTCAAGTTAAGGCAAGAAATCCCTTCGGGGATTTTTTGTGCTATAATATAATCACAGCTGAGAGGCTGGGCCAAGCAGTGTGGACATTCGCACGAGGCGGGATATGCCAAACTGAGTATATCTGATAACACCTTAGTACAAGCCATAAGCCTCGGCCACCGCCACCACTGGACCGGGTATCTGGTCGGGTTAAGTGCGGTGGTTTTTTAACTGGTCGAAATCGACCATGTTATACTGATACTAGGCATATGTGTACAGTATGCAGTACTTTCAGGAAGGAGGAAAGAGTATGAAAGAATTTTGGATTACTGTATATAATATTAGTGAGTCTAAGGTCAAGAAATTGGTAGCAGACCACAAAACCAGGACTATTCATTCTACCATTCTTCCTAAGAAGTCCCTTATCTTTGGCAATGCCACAGATGAAGAGATAGATGCCATCATTGATGACATCGTCAAACTTGGCTATGACTATGGCGTTACTCGCCGTGGTTAGCCTAACAATTTTCCCCTATTTTCGCCGCCCCTTACGGGGCGGCTTCTCTTTTCTTGCTTGTGGAAAACTTTATATATTTTGTGTATTGACACTCCAACTAATGAGCGTGCTATAATGGAAGTATCACTTTAATAATGGAGGTTAAATGGACGAAAATCTTTCGTGGCGAGCCAAGCTCGCAAAAGCAAATATAAATATATTAAGCCTATCGCTAGTTAGGACTGGCGGCAAGATTATGGACAGATGGTTTGTAGAATTTACATACCATCCAAAGCCAGGTGTATTTAAATGGTGTAAAACATATATTGATATTCCTAACGATGAAGTAATAGTACCAGATGATGACCCAGTAAAATGGCATAAGACAGAAATAGACCCAGAGCAGAAGGCACAGCAAATCTTGGAATCAGTTCTTAAATTGAGGAAAGAACTAGAGGATTAGGAGGGTGTATGGATCTGGAAAAATATAACCATGCACTGACGTTCACTCCTGAGGAGAGGCAGCAAGCTGCCGCTATATTCATCCGACAGAAGTATGGATTGGCAGAAAAAGACTTCGTGCCAAAGCCAGAGGAGAGACAACAGAGGGCTGTGACTAACTGGGTTTTTGAAAAGTATGATATATTAAGAGTAAGGTCTACCTGCCAATATTACTATCGCCTTGCATCGTCTGAATCGCTTGTATATAAACACGCCGAGGTGAAGGACGACAGAGACTTTAGAAATATGGTGAAGGAAGGGTACGACACATTCGGGCTTGCCTATACAGGCAACAAAATTAAGAACACAGTGGAAACACTAAAGGAAAGCGTGGAAAGAGAATATAATTCAATCGACCAAGATATTATAGAAATCAGCGAAGGCTGGTATTGGGATATGAATGCTGCCGATATTACTAGAAGTCCTGAGCATGAGTGCTTCGTGAGGCTTTTTGATAACTCTGGCCACAATGTGAAGAATAAGGTTTCCATCAACCCAGACGAATTAGTTGTACCTATTATTAAGAAGACTTACAAGGATACACTCTGTTGGCTAGAAAAGAATAACGGTCTCCTCCCTATACCAAAGGAGAAGAAGACTCCAGAGGAATATATGGCAGAGGGGATGCCGATACTCCCATATTTCGACTTTATCGATACTTGGGCTTGTGGCAACGAGGGTGTATATAACGATATCTTGAAGGCGGCGTCGTCTGTATTTATGAAGAAGAAACCGATGGGTGCATTTATTCTTACTGGCCTTAGGCGTAATGGTAAATCTACTTTTGTTAAGATGATGCATACAATGATTGGTCGTGCCAATACTTCCTCTGTTCGCTTAGCAGAGCTTCACGATCCACACAAGAACCTCACCTTACTCGGTACTTTGCTAAATGCACCAGATGAGGAAATCGAAGGTAAGGATATGAGCGAGGAGGCCACAGCTGACTTTAAGAGTATGGCCGCTCACGAGGAGTTAGTACTACCTGTTATGTATTCTGCCCAACCTCAGCCTATCTCCACAGACTTCGTGATGTTTTGTCCTATGAACGATGACCCAGAGTGGAAAGGCAACTCTGCATCTGCTTGTGCACAACGTTCCCTCATTATTCCGTTTTACGCAGACCTCTCTAGATTTGATAACAGTGGTCATGACTTCGAGGCAGAGACTTTCACCCCAGTAATGTATCAGGATTTGCTAGGTGTGTTATTTGCCTTCGCTACTTATTACAAGGATAGAAAGCTAGAGTTCAGTAAGACTATGGAGAACGAGCGTAGTGCAGTGTCCGAGAAGTCTGATAGCCGTGTTGAATTTGCTACTCTATTCTGCAAATGGTTCGATGGGTACACCAATGAGAACCTTGTCTTCGATGAATATAAGTCTTGGTGTGATAGGAATGGCTACCACTATGATGGTAAGAGGAACTTGATGTTCGCTATCGATAAGATAGCACATGGTAGGAAGAGGACAGAAACACTCATTCCTGGGTATGAGGATTACCAAAGAGTTGTGAAGTTCTCAAACAAAACTGGTAACATCTTCTTTGCGGAAGATTATGAGATAAGAGACTTTAAGAGGACTATCGGCGGGATACTCTATACTGGCAAGTTCCATGACGAGGTAGGAAGAACTAGGTCTGGCGAAAGTGTAATCGTATATCTCGAGGAGTGGTTAGCTAAAAAATCTTTCAAGAAGGCTCAAGAAGGTGGTGATGATGAATCTGGCAGATAAAGTTATCGAAGCTAATGAGCAAGAAATAGTAGAGAAGCAATCTGGGGATACCGCCCCAGATGGCTACTACACGGATGACCTAGGCTTCTGGGTGGAAGTGGATATTAGGAGAAAGAAAGTTAGGTTTGCTGAGTATATACTATTTAGGTGTAAATATCTCAACCCACACCTACATATCAGGGATGAAATCGCCTTATATAATGGGCATCTCCTAATTAGGGACAACTCAGTCGAGGTTGCAGCATTAGCTGATCTACCAGAAAATATATCTGGCCCTACTGCTAAGTGGGTATACAAGAGGTTGCTTCATGATATGCCTCATCTTAATCGCTCTATGATAGAAATTGCACCAGGTTGGTTGTGGGACCTTGACAATAGTGAGATAATAAAGAAAAATAAAGATGAGTATATTACCGTGAGTTAGGAGTAAGTATGGTTAAAGAAGCGGATTTTCAGAAAAACGTAATCAAGTGGCTTAAATCTAAGGGCTGTATTGTTTTGAAGTACGAGGCGAATGCCACTACTAGAGTTGGAATACCTGACGTCTTCTTCTGCAAGGAAGGCTTCTATGGTTTTCTTGAGTGCAAGAAAGCCAAGAACTCTCCTATTCGCCCAGGGCAGAAGGAGTTTATAACTAAAGTAAATGAGTGGAGCTACGGGAAGATAGTCTTCCCAGAGAACTGGGCCGAAACTCGCAAGGAGCTGGAGGTAATGCTATGAAAAAACTATTAGTATGTACCTGCTTCAATCAGGAGAAGAAGGCGGTGCAAGCGTTCTCAATTCTTTTCCCGAATGAGGTTTGCCCAGATGTGATTAAGGGCAAAGATAAAATATTTAAGTTTGCGAAAGCGGTGGATAATAAACACATCGAAGCAATCGCCAAGCTATCTGGCAGGTTCTCATATTATGTAGAACTAGATGGTAATAACATAGTTATGGAATATGATTTAGTCCATGGAAAGAGGATACGATGAAGCTACTTTTGATAATTTTAGTTGCCATTATGGGCGGATGTGCTCTAATCTGTGTAGGCTTAGCCTTGTGGTTTCTCATAGACTTGTTATTAGAAAGATATAGAGAGGACGGCGGAAAGAAATGATTGTAGTAGTGACGTGTCAGTGTGGTATTTAATCTGCATATTTCCATGTATATCCACCTGCAGTATGTCTATGTGGATTGTGCTTTGTACAAACCGAGCATATAGAACCTGAATCTATTGATAATTTTCGTTCAGCTTCAGCAGCAGACTCAAATCGTACTTTATTTCCGTTTTTGTCTGTTCCTATAATTGGTCTGGAATTATGGCTGTGGAAAAGTCCCAGTCTTACTGCATGATTCGCATTTTCTACCTGTGTGCACCATTCTAGATTGTCTGCTCGATTGTTCGCCTTGTCTCCGTCAATATGATTTACTTGGTCTAATAATCCTGGGTTTGGTATAAAATGTAAAGCTACAAGTCTATGAACAGTGATAGTTCTTTTGTATTTTCCATCATATAATGTAACTATTTTATAACCATCTTTTTTAGTCTGTTGTTTGTATTCTTCTTTTAACTGTGATTTTATTTTTCCAAAATTACTTATTTGATATTTACCATTAAATCCAAATATATCTTTCCAAATTTCTTTCATATAGCTCCAGCCTCGACCTGCTTATTATTAAGGCTGGAGTGGGCTGGCAGGTCGCTCAGCCCATCCATTTACATTATATCATTAATAGTAGTATAATGAAAATATGTTAGTTATATTAGTTTGTATGTGTGGAAGTTCAGAACAGAAGGCCCGAGGATTTTTGAAAAAAGTCGGCTACGCCGACTGGCTTACCATCCCTATTCATAAGGGGAAAGAGAAGAGTAGGAAGGCTATACAGTATATCCCGAAGTTTCCAGAGATAGAGATGCTTAATAACTTCCTAGATAATGCTGGGAAGTATGTCGTGATATTAGGTTACGACTCTAATGGCTGCAAATGGTCTGATATTACGCATGGAGGGTTGAAGGCAGAGATAGACGCTGAGTTCGTCGTAAAAAGGTTTGCATAAAAATTTTCAATGTTATACAATAAAATTAACTAATAGGAGGACGATATGTCACCAACAAACTTAGCTCCTGGGTTCATCTCGATTGATGATGCAGTAGCACTTATTAAATCAGATACTCGTTCCAATGCAGTCGTAGACATGGACTACATTGTATCTCGTATCAACTGGATCGAAGTTAATCATAATTTCCGTCTACCAAAGATTCGCAGACTTAAAGCTGATGAAATCTATCGCACCAAGCGTGGCAAGATAGTAGAGTACGAGCATACTGGCGATGTCTATGTATCTATTATGACCAACTTCGATAAAGAGCTTCTTAAGAAGACTATTCGTGATAAGTATCGTGAACTCGTAGGTCACGAGTATAAAGAGAAAATCACTCGTGGTATCTCTACTGTTGCTGATGATGCTGAAGGTAGACAAGCTGTACAGCCTCGTATGAATAAGCCAATCGCTAAAGAAGGTGACTCCATTGGTGACCACGGTATCACCACTACCAACGGAGCAGACTTAACTGTATGAGATGGCCTGAAGTCACATATTTTGATGGACGTCCAGCAATAAGTGCTTTTTCTCTCAAGAAGCACCCACTCTACTGTACTTGGAAGTCAATGAGACAGCGATGTTATTTAAAAACAAGTAAAGATTATCCAACGTATGGAGGACGTGGCATTACTGTATGTGACAGGTGGAATAACCCGAACGGCGACTCGCGTATAGAGGGTTTTATCAACTTTGTAAATGATATGGGTTATAAAAAAGATCCAAAGCTGCAGTTAGATAGAATAGATAACGACAAAGGCTATTCACCTGATAATTGTAGATGGGTTACTAGCAAAGAGAACAATAATAACAGGAGGTTGCCATCAGTATTCCACAGGTTTCGTCCAGATCAATATGGGAAACATCCGTATATGTATTTTTATAAAAAAACCGGTAAGTGGGGAGTGAAAATTCCAAATGGGGACGGAACATTCTTCACCAAGTATGGTTTAAAAGAAAAGGAGGCAAAAATGTTAGTTTATAAAAAAATGAAATGGGAGGAGGTCTAATGGACCCACGACATCCAGAAACTGCTATTACTCGTATGGACGAGCTAATGGCACAGTACAAAAGAACATTATCTGACATTCGCACCTGCAAGATGTCTTCTCGTCTAGGTAGCCTAGAAAGAGAGTGCAGCCTTGTAATCCAAGAAATCTGTTTAGTAGCTCCTCGTCTTCACGAGGCTATGATGCAAGTATCTCGTACTCGCAGAGGTGCAATTTCTTTGGGCTTTGGTATAGATGATGCTCCTAAAGAATCCAAAGAAGAATATGTTGCACCTAATCAGGCAGAGGTTATAATTGTAGAGCCAAAACCTCGCAAGAAGAAAACCTCTAAGAAGAAGGCTGAATAATGGAGTATGAGGTAATATCTGGCAATCCTAATCCTACGATTAAGGATTTAAATAACAAGGCCATCAAGACTCTCTACGACTTACTAGATAAGCTTGGCCCTGACGAAAAGGGCAACCCAGCGATGGTAACGGCAGTAACTGATGCTATCGCTAAACTGAATACATCTTTGCGTAACAATGATATTATTCCACAAGGTGAGACTGAGTCTGAGCGCAAAGATAGGGAGGCAAAAGAAACAATAGCAGAGGCATTGAAGGTATGACAACAGACGAACTAATCGATGCGGTTATTCTTTGGGGGGAACAACACAAGATTGATAATAGATGGTCTCAAGCCTCTAAGGTAACAGAGGAATGGGGGGAGACTGTTAGTGAAATGAACCATGATAGGCTTGGGGATGACTTCGAGGATGGAATTGGAGATACATTAGTTTCACTTATTATTTATGCTCATGTGTGTGGAAAAGATATTAACTACTGCCTAGAGAAAGCCTACAATACTATTAAAGAAAGGTCTGGCAAGACCATAGACGGTAATTTTATTAAGGAATCATAATGGGCAAACTTCTTGAGTGTGAATATACTGGCGACGAGACACTAACTGCTGACCAAATCAGGTTGGCTCTTTCTGGTGACTATGAGGGGTTTAAATATTTCTTTGAGAACTGCCTCTTAATCCAAGACCGTGATACTCGCCAGTATATCCACCCCAAGATGAATGCTGGGCAACAGATGATTGCCAAGGCTATCTTTAAAAATGTGGACAAGAAGACAAGGAAGAATGAGCACAGAGAGATTGTAGTCATTGGACCTCGCCAGTTTGGTAAGTCTACTCTGTTTACAGCGATAGGTGATTACCTACCAGCCTATGTGCCAGGGATGGAAAACCTCAACACGGTACATACTCTCCAGACAGGTACAACTGCTGGCAAGTATTTCAAGCAGAAGATCGCTCCGATTGTGGCCAACGTTCATCCGTCAATCTTTCCTACAATCGAGCGAGATACGCTTGGTACTTCTACTCTTCTCCGATTCAAAGACGTGAAGGGTATTCCTAGAGGGGGCTATTATGAAATAACATCAGCAGGCTCTAACTCTGTCCGTTCTGGTACTGTGTCAGTATGGCTATGTGATGAGCCTTCAGAATATCGTAATCCAGAGATGGTGGAAGATGCTGTATCTGGTGCTATCTCCTCTTACGCGTGGTCATTTACTGCGTATATCGGTACGTTCTCTGACCGCCTCTCCAATTACTTCTTGAATAAGATTAAGCTGGCCCTCGATAACCCAGACGAGATTGAGCTAATCTTCATTCCTTGGTTCTTGGTCTATGGGCGTGAAGGCGATGGCTTAGGCTTTACCGAGGAAGATTTAACAGAATACGATAGAGATGTAATTATCCCAGAGATGCGCAAGTTCGGTATTCCGCAGTCTGAGTGGTTTGATAAACTTGGTTGGTATCACACTCGTGCACTTCGTACATCTAAGATGCGTTACGAGTTCCCAAGCTCTATTGATGATATTATCAATATGACATCTGATAAGTTGGTCTTTGACGAAAGGTCTATCGAGAGGCAGAAGAAGAACATCTTGGCTGGGAAGAAATATCGCATCGTTACTGATAACGCTACAGGTAGGGTCGAGGCACAAGAAACTGAAGAGTCTCCACTGACGATATTTAAAGAGCCTGTCTACGGGCATAGGTATCGTATAGCGATTGACCCGATTACTGCTAGGTCTGCAGATACAGATAACTTCGTAATGCAGGTTATGGATTTGGATAATCACGAGCAGGTAGCAGTATTTAGGGACAGGGAGCTTCAGGACGAGGATTATGCAGACTGGGCTGTATCTATGGGGACGATTTATAATAAGGCTCAGCTCTGTCCTGAGATTAACGTAGCCAATGGATTTATCGTGGCAGTAAATGCTCGTAGGTATTATCACTGGTATTACGAGGATAAGAAAGCTAAGGCAGATAGAGTACCTGGGCTCAGGACTACAGTCAGTACTAAGGAAAAAATGATTAGCTCTCTAGAAGCTCTTCTTGATAGAGACAATATCATAATCCATGATGAGTACACTATAGAAGAGTTTACTACTTTCGTTAAGCGTGTAAAGAGGCGTTCAGATGGAACTTCCACAGTGAAGATGGAGGCTCTAAAAGGCCATCACGATGACGACATTGCAGCTCTCTGGATTTACGCTGGCAGTCTGGATTTACCTCAGATAGAAGGGAGGAAGAAGAGTACTTTCGCTATAATATAATGGCGTTGTGGCAGAGAAGTTATGCACTGGTCTGCAAAACCAGCTACCCCGGGGCAGTTCCGGGCGGCGCCTCCATAAGAAAGGAGAAAAAATGGCAGTAAATGTAATAGCAGATATTATGAAGCATAAGGACGAGGAAATTATTGAGTTCCTCTCTAAGACTATGTCTGGCATAGTTAAGAACTATGATGTATCAGTCAAGGAAAAAGAGCCAGCCCTTTTATGGGGGAATATTGGTGATTTAGTAATGGTACAGAGTGTTCTCAAAGCCATGAAAGAACGTAACAATGAAAAACTTGCACAAATGCAAGAACAGTTATAAAATCAAAGTATTAACAATTTAATGAAAGGATACTGATGGAAAATACTCCAGAAGCAGCCGGCGCAGCACCAGCTCCGCAGACTGAAGCACCTATCAATACTAACGCAGAACCAGCTGCAGCCCCTGCTCCAGCTCCAGATATGCACGGTTTCACAAGTGAACAACTTGCTGATATCGATAAATTCTTTAAGGCTAATGGTGGCTTTGACGCTATTAAGTCAAAGATTAGCAATCCACAGCCAGTTCAGGCATCCACATCTGGCCCTATTCATGAGCCAATAGCGGAAGCCCCAGAAACCCCAAAAGCTCCTTCGTATAGAGCTCCAGAAGGTTCTATTACGGCTCAAGAGTTCTTGGCTCAACAATACTTCCAAGCTCTTTCCAATGAATCTAAGTATTCCAGTATTTCCGATAAGATTGCTAGCGGCGATGTTCTAAAAGAAATGGCTAGCTTCAATATCCAACCTCTTAACCAAGATGGTTCTATTAATGACCAGATGGTACGCCGCTACCTTGACCTTAAGGCACAGACTGTACCTGCAAAAGCTACAAGCACAGAACCAAGTGCATCTTCTGCTCCTACTGTAAGTTATGTAGAGGTTGGTGAGAATATCTCTAACATTGATCAGGCTTATCAGGTCTTATCACAAGATGCTAAGCTTCGCTCACAGGGCCTCGCAGGTCATCCGAAGATTGCCCTCGCTGAAGCATTTATTAAGGAACAACTTTCTAAAAAGAATTAATTCTGTGTTATAATAGAATTACTCCTGTTTAAAGGATAGTTGTTTTGGAAAGATACCCCGTAGACACACTCGGATGGGGTATTTTTCTATTCTGTATGGAAACCTAGTATAATGAAAGTATGGAAATCGATTATAGTGTAAATAACAAGACAGAGTGCCCAAAGGTAGACTGTCGCAAAAAAGCTTGCAAATGTGGGCTTAGATTTGTATCTATCCCAGCTGCTCTTACTAAAGAGATGGCCCCAAAGAACGGTGACTACTGCAATGCTATCGTAAAATATGAGGAAACCGGAGAGGTTTATATTTATAGCCAGGAAGGTGTTCCTGTAAAGGTAAAAGATGGCTCTAATTCCTAGAATTAAACCAGAGATGATTAAGAACCAACCTGATCAGGTTGCTGCTGTTATTAATCGTTTAATTGACGAAGTAAATCGTTTGAGCCAATCTAAGTAATTTTTCATTTTTAGCCATACCATTGTATAATGAAGGTATGGCTATATTACCTGATAATGAATACACCGAGTTTGAAGACAGAGCTTATGTAAATCCGCAAGTCTCTCTTGATGAGCAGACTGCATTTATAAATAATCTTCGTCAGACTCAACAAGCAAATAATCAGCAAATTAAGGCTGATACGTACAATCTCGGTACAGCAGTGCCGAGCAATCTTGGTGGTTTAGTTGGTGGGGAAGGCTATTGGACTTCTCGTTACCAGACGCCACAAACCAATTCAATGGTTAATGACTTAAGAGCTGCTGCACAGGCTGCTGCTCTTAATCAGATATTACAAAATGAGCAAGCCAAGTGGAAAAACCGCTATAACAAGGCTTACAATGCTAACAAGAGAAGGAATGCAGCGGCGTTGGCTGATGCCCCTAAGAAACCTACTGAAGGCGGTGTAGAGACAACCGATGACACTGTATATGAAATAGAAGGCAACGTCCCTGGAGCACCAGGTGGCTATGTAGTCGGTAACATTGATACAGACAATGGCACGGTGAATGGCTATACTTATGTTCCTGAAGGAAAAGACGGTCAAGAAAATTACAGCGCAGATATTAGTAATGAATCTGGCGACACTGGGCAAGCTGCTATCATGGACGCATTCTGGAGAGGACTAGGTAGCGCATTTAATTTCCCATTCATTCCTAATCGTGTGAGCGGAAGCATTGATGTTAAATAATCGGAGAAAATAGATGGAGAGTCAAGAGAAATTTCAGGAGTTTATCGAAAACTCCCCAGTTGTCACAATAACCAACAAGGAAACCGGAGAGGCTACCAACTATACTCCAGCACAAGTTAGAGCTATGGGATTGGCTGGCAGCATTCCAGCATATGGGGCAAAGCCAGTTTATAAGACTAAAGATGGTTGGAGCACAGATATCAAAAATGCCCCAATGTCTATTTCTATTAATGAAAAAACAGGTAATATTAAAATCACTGCCCCGAAATCTTTAACTGAACTTCCAGAGTTTAAGAAGGTTTTCGATGAAGATACTTTTAAAGCGTATTCTTTAGCTTATAAACTTAATAATAATTATAAGGTTAAGATACAGGAATACGATGAAGAAACTGGTGAGCAAAAAGAAAAAGATGTTACTATTCCTGAGTGGGTGCAAAATAGAGACAGCGCTCTTAAGAACTTTGCCGAGAATGTTTCTGCCGCAGAACAACAAAGACAGATATTGATGAGGCAATATGGTGAAAAGGCCAAGAATTTAACTCTTACCCAGATTATGATGACTAATCAATATGGCAAGTACACCTATCTTCCAGACGCAGTTAAGAACGTTAGTTCATTTGGTCCAAATGGAAAAAATCCATTCAAGAGCATTTTAGACAAGCTAGGAGAAGATGGGGAAATCTCTGTTGATGAACTGAAAAAAGCCTACAATAGAGACAATTTTGGTAGAGAAGAGTTGGCTGGCCTTATGGCGACTATTGATTCAGCCCTCAAGGGAAATTGGTCCGAGGAAACTTATTATAAAGATGACCAAGGCAACGATGTCTATAATAGAAACTCCGCTGAAGAAGCAGCTAAATTACTAGCATTTAAGAACTTTATCTTAAGTAACCACCCAGAGGGAAACTGGTGGCAAGAAGCTGGTGCTAATATTGAACAGTTGTCTATTGATTTTATGTATGGTGCCACTCGTGTATTAGCCAACGTAGCTAACGACGCCGAGGGTTTCTTCTCTAATGGTTCTAGCAGAAATGTCCACAATTACATTAAAGAGATGGATTCAACTATCGAACAATATCATCAAGATAGGTCATTAGAGTCTGATTCGGTTCAAGCTTTGGCTACTCTCGGTATTATTGGTGGTTCTTTGGCTGGTGGATGGGCATTAGGGAAAGTTACCACAGAAGCTGTTAAAGGTGTAGCAAAAGGCGCAGGAGCGACGATTGGTGCTGTGATAAAAAATGGCTCTCCTACTCTTGGTGTGGCCGCTTCTGGTGCTCTTACTGCGGAAACTATTGCAGACATTGCCGCTGACCCAGCTAACTTCACTAAAGGTGCATGGATTGCTCTCAAATTCTCTAGTGCAGCTGAAAAGGCAGCAATGGCTACTAATGTCTATAAGGCATTTATGGAGGCTCACCCTACTTTGAACTGGGCTACTCAGTTCTTAATGGATACGCTCCACGATGCATTAGTTTATGATTCTGTGACATTGCGTGAGGCTATCGAGTCTACTGATGGCGATACTAAAAACTATTGGCTAGGTCAATTAGCGGATAACGCTAAATGGTGGGGTGGTATGGCATTCGCTAAGGGTGCTATCAAGTTCTCTGGCAAAACGGCTTTAGGACAGGCTGTGAACATTCGTGCGACTAAACTTATTAATAAAGTTGCTGCTAAGATTGGAACAAAGAAAGCTGATTGGAAAAATAAGCTATATGGTGGTGATATCATTAGAAGACTAGAGAGCAAAGTCGAGGAAGCTAGAAGCAAAGGAAATGTTAAAACTGCTAACAGGCTAAATCGTAAACTAGAGCAAGAAAAATGGAATGTCAATCTTCGACAGGCTCGTGCAGACCTCGGCAATCTAGAACTAGAGTGGGATGGCATTAGGTTGACTGAAGAGTCTTATGACCAATACAAGAATTCTATGGGCAGGATTAAGGCGCTTGAGGTCAGTATTGATAGATACAACCGTAATATCGAGTATCAGCGTCAGTTGATGGTTGGCACCCAATACGACCCATCTACTGGTAAAGTAGCCTTTATTAATCCTTCATTAGGTATGGCTAACCTTAACGCTACAGAATACTATTTCAAGTTGTCAGACTTGGCAAAGAAGTATAATCTTCCAGTTGCTAAAGACAGCTTCATTAGCCAAGATATGATTGATTATATGGTTGGTCGCTATTATGAAAGGTTGGCTACATCATTTGCTGAAGGTACTACAGAAAAAGCTGTTAAGGCTCGACAAGCCCTTCCGATTATTGAGGAAAACGTAGCCGCTGCAGCTTCTAGATTACCTGAAGAGATCACTAAGGCTATTGATGATGGCATAAAGAATAAAGTATATCAGACATATTATTTAGAGCAAAATGAATATGGCGCATCTAAGGGTATTCTAAATCGTGCTAAGATCGAGAGCTATTATGAGAATAAGATTTGGGCAGACAATGGCTATATGCCTATTGCAGTATTGCTCGATGAAAGTAATGGCCGCTTCGTAGATAAGGAAGGCCGTGTGGCTGCTAAAATCGAGGAAGAGTTTGAAGACCTTGGTTTCGAAGTTGCTCCTGGACAACACTATGAGGACCCTGAACTTGTGCGTCAATCTCGACTAAGTGATATTGCCCAGATGGAAGTGAACAGCCAGATGTTTAAAGCTTATGCAGGCTTTGGCAGTGACGCTACGAATGTTACTAAGATTTCTGGTGAAGAAACAGAGTATGCTAGAGTCCTTAAGGAAAGTAGGGCATACCTAGACAAGGCAGTAGAAGACAGCGCTAAGGCTATCGGAGAAAATCTCGATGCTACCATTGATAAGGTACGTAGGCGTAAGCCAATTAAAAACGTGACTGTTCCAGAGAGCGACAGGGTTACTATTGTAGCGAGCATGTCTCCTCAAGATGTGTCTGACTTCTTAATCAAGAAGAAGGTTATTTCAGATGGAGAAAGCATTTCAAATAAAGTCATAACTGCCAATGTAGAAGATCCTGGTGCATATGCTAAATGGTATAAAGACCAGAGTTCATCTGTTAAGAAGTTCCTTGCACAGCAATATTCTCAATACGGAGTAGACGCAAAATTAGCTGGTGACTCCAGAAGCTTTCAGTATTTTAAACAGGCAGCAGATGAAGGTGGTGTAGAATTTGAGAATGGCCTCCAAAGAGCTACATTAGTGGGGGATAAAGAGTTCGCTAGAAGTTCATTGATGAATGAGGCAAGGCATAACCTCGATATGGGTAGAGAGGCCTTCTATCAGGGCATCTTAGTAGCGGATGTTAAAGGTAAACTCAGGAACATTAAGAGGGTAAATACTACAGATTTTGTAGATAGCCTTCTATCAGAATATGATAGATTATTAGATAGCTACACTAAGGTAGTATTAACAGATAAAGGTGCAGTGAAAGCCATCACAACTTTGTCTGAGTCTACTGAAGCTTCTGAACAATTTGCTAAGTATATTGCTCTACGTAAATTGCGTGAAGATGGTTTGGATAAGGCATATAAGACTCTAGATGCTAATATCGAGAAGAAGCTTAAGGAAATCAAAGATATCTCGATTGAAGATGCAGCAACATTAAAGAAGGAAGCTCATGTCTTATTTGAAGACGTCTTGGATAATGAAATTGATGACCTATCAATGGTCATCAGAACCACTAATCCTGACCTTGTTGATACTAAGGACCTCTACGCAAAAGCAAAAAATTTGGATGCTAAAATTCGTGGGGAATCGAACTCTATTAAGGGTAAGAGAGCGGACAATTCGATAATGTATCTAGATGACCAAGGCCGTCAGGTGTTCGCCGAAGTAGACCCAGCCTTTGCTTCACTCTATAACTATCGTTATAGGATGGAAAAGGCAGAAGCAAGCGCTTTTGCAAAGATGAATGCAATCTCATCAAGACTATTTAGATGGGGTACTACATCTGTAAACTTGAAGGCATTTGGTAATCAGCTCTTCCGTGATTTCGGAAATGCTATTCTCATCGGTGGCTCTTGGGATACGATTAAGAATTATCGTAAAAACTTGGTAGATGTATTTGGTAATAACATCGTAGAACAGATTGGCAGGTTTGACCCAACTGGCTACGAAATGAAGCAACTTCGTCAGATAGCTAAGGCTAATGACCAAACCTTGCAAGAAGCTGCAGTCTCTCGTGAGCTTATGCGTGGTGCTGCTATCTCCCCAACTACCACTGAACGCACCCTCTACAAAGAGTTTATGAAGGATGCTTATCAAGGCGATAGCGAAGTCAGGTTGCAGAAGATGCAAACCAGCTTCCAAAAATTTGTAGATAAGTGGAACCCAGAAGAGCTTCTCAACGGTAAGCGTGAGAATTACCTACGTAACCGTGTTTATGCCCATTCCTTTAATGATGCATTGAAAGGCGGTTACAATATAGAGCAAGCTCGTGTATTCGCTGAGTTCGCTATGAATAACGCTACTACGAACTTCTCTCGTCAGCTTTACCATTTACAGGCAATCGCAGACTCTACTCCTTACTTCCGTGCTGCTATTAACGGTACTAAATCGTTCTGGCGTATGTGGGCTCTCGACCCAGTAGGCATCTCTGGACGCATTACTGGTGGCCTTATCTTACCAGTTATGTATTTAACTGGCGCATCTCTTGGTAGTGAAGAAAACAGAAAGGTTTATGAGAATATCCCAGAATATCAGAAACAAGATAGCCTCATCTTTGTAATTAATGGAGAGATAATTTCTGCTCCAATGCCACAGGAAATTGCCCCATTGGTTGCCCCATTTAGACAGTTCGTTGAGTACCTACACGGTACTAATAAGAATGACTTCTGGGAACTTATGATGAACGATGTTCTCGGTTTCTTCCCATATGAGCTCCAGGGCTTTAGTACTATCGATATGGATGCAATGATTCAAGACCCTACTATCTTCGACAGGGTAAATCGTGGCGTATCTAGAGTATTCTCACAGATGGCTCCAATTCCTCTAAAGAGTGCCTATATGATTGCTACTGGTACAGACCCATATTCAGGCAAGAGCCTAAGAAACCCAGCATACTCTTATTGGAATGACGAGACCAATTCGGTAGAGACATTAGATTATAACCAGAACTCATTTGCTAAATGGTTTGCTTCTCTAGACTTCGTAAAAAGTTGGATGACTCCAGAATTAGCAGAGAAAGTTGTAAGTGGCGTAGTCGGCTCTACTGGCTCGAACTTGCTAGGTGATATTACTGCTTTGTTTGCAAATGGTGGTGGCGCTATGTTAGAAGAAGCCATGAGAAATGCAGGAGAAAGCATCTCTGGTCCATTCACAGTCCCTCAATACGACCTTACTGACGCTATTTGGAAGCGTGCCGTCAAAGAGCTTACTGCAGAAAAAGAGGCAATTCTTCAGAGCAATGATATGAAAGTTATCAATAGTAAGTTATCTCAAGAAAAAGACCCAGAAAAGAGAAAAGAACTTCTTGCAGAAAGACAGAATTTGGTCAATGAGTATCAAAACAAGGTCGGAACCATCGTTGGAAGACTTGACTCTGTATACCATGGAACATTCGACTCAGGCAAGTTTGCAGCAGTTATTCAGTTGCTAAACTTCAATACCGATGCCCCATATCAGACTGCTACTCAGTATGCTTCAGATCTAGCCTCTAGCTTATACTTCGAAGGTAGAGATGCCGCTATCCAGACTATGTATGATTTAGGTATAGATGGTGTCCATGATACTTCTATCTTCGGTTATCTAGCTAAAGATAAAGATGGTAATGTTGTAATGAAATACAATAGCCCAATCGCTATTCTAGATATGGCTAATACTTGGCAAAATCAGAAAGATTATCATCTTGCCAATGTTAAGGCTCTCGTCTCTCAGAATAATCTTTGGGATAAGAAGGACTCTGTAGATGCGCAGATTGACGCTATCTACTCTAAGTCTAAATTGTCTGATGCTGATTATGACGCTATTGACGCTATTTATGTAAACTGGAACGCTGAGGTAATGTCTGCTCTTGCCCCTTACGTGAATGAGATGACCCCAGAAGCTGCCATTAATAATAACCAAGTAATCCAATATTTGTCTAGCCTGATTGAGGTTCCTGGTGAATACAAGAAAGACAGAAATGGTAAGTATGTCACAAATTCTAAGCTTGGTAATGGTTCCGCCTCTGCTGCTTACATTAAGAACTACATCAAGAATATCTTTAAGATAAATGATACTGGTTATGCATCTGGTAAAAACTACAGCGATAGAAAACAATATGATAAGGAGAACAAACGATGGATGAAATAAATCAGAACATCGAAGCCTTTAAAAATGAGGAACTAAAAAACCTCAAGGCGGAGAGGAAAGCTTTAGAAGAGGCAGATAAAGCTGCTGAAGAAGTTGTCCCTACTCCAGAACCAGTAGATATTTTCCAGCGCAACCAAGACCGTATCTATAACGTTAGCAAGAAGACCTATCCAAAGGGGTCTTCTGCTATCGTAAATATGGCAGTGGTTAGTGTTATCGATGGTCAGGGGGCTGAAGGGCTAGCAAAAGCTTATAAGCGTGCACAAGATGATGTTGATGCTCTCAAGGACCAAGGCGAGAGAGGCAGAGCTGATATTAGAAGACAGCAATATATGCAAGAGTATTTCTTACCTGCAGTAGAAATCGTTGTAAACTCTACTTCACCAGACGAAGTCCTTAATAGCAAGAAGGCTTTGGATGAGTTGGATAAATATGTGCTCCTAGAAGGCTCTGGAAAGGGCTATACGGCCACTTATATTCGTCAGGCCTATGGCAATCAACTTGGACAGAAAGAAGGCCGTAGCGACGCTTCTGTGAGGTCTGGAGTGAGAAGATTAAATATACTCCTAGACAATGGCGAGATTAGAACTGCATTTGGGCTAGCAAATAAGCTCAAAGACCAAATCGATAAAGGCCAAGCTATGGCTGACGACATTGATTATGATTTAATTGGGCGTATAGTTGCATATTACAAATAGTTGTTATACAATAAGGGTAACAATTTAAGTGAGGTATAGTATGGATACTATCAAAGCAGCAAACAAAATCATTAAAGAGGGCATCGCCCTTCTTCCAGATGATGCTAAAAAGGATTTCAAAGCAGCAGCATCTGACATCTTTATCGATGAGGCTATCAACAATGCTTGTGGTGCTCTTAACGATAATGAGGAAAAAGTTGCTATGCTTACAGCATATGCAGTTCAAGAGGCTAACAGGGTTGTTTCCACTCTCTGGAGAGAAGAACTTCTTCCAGCAGATATGGAAGCAGACTATCGTAAGCTCCCTAAACTAAATGTTTTGGCGGATAAGTACAATGAGTTTACATCTGCTCGCAAAGAGCGTATGGATAAAATTATGGCTGACCACAAGGTTATCGCCGAAGAAGAAAAAGAACTAGACATCTTTAAGGGTATCGTGAATGGTGTTCCTGCAGCTGAGTCTGAGAAACGCTACAATGAATATAAGAAGCAGCAACAGGCTGCTCTAGGTGGAGCTCGCTAATATGACTCTTAAGCGTGATGCTCGTGGGACATTGCGTGATTACGCTAGGGAGCTAGAGGGGAAAGGTTTTTCTATATTCTCTAGCTTCTTCAGCAGTTCTGAAGTATTTTGTATGACACTTTCCACCGCTTCTCTTATCAAGCCAGATAACAACCTTCCATGGGGATGTTTTTCTTCCTTTAACGAAACAAACCCCACGCATCTTTCCTTTTCCGTATCCGCCGCCAAAGGTTTTAGAGTTATGACAATTTTCTTCTGGCGTTACAAAACGCAGGTTGTTTTTGCGATTGTCCAACCTATCTCTATTGATATGGTCAATAAATGTCCAACGATTTGTCGGTTTTCCGATAATGTTGTAATGCAAGAAGTCTTTACCAAACCTTGCGTATCCGTGATTGCTTTTGTTAAACTTTGTGCCTATAAATTTGTCTTCGTATACATCTCTATCAATAATTGTGTATCCTACAAGATTGTGTCTCCTGTCATACAATGGTGCTTTAACTATATCTCCATCGATAATAGTGTCATGAATGATTCTCTCTTTGTCAACGGGCATAAGAGTAGTTTTACATCTGGACCTTTCCCTATAGTAATGAAGCTTACAGAGGCCTTTAGCGAGACGTGGGCGGTTACACCCTGGAATTTTGCATATCATGCAAATATTATATCAAAGAATAATAAAATTTCAAGGAGCATACATGGGTAGACTATGGTACACAGATTCATCTGGGAAAAGAAAGAGAACTTCTGAGGGGGTTCGGAACGAGTATCGCAAGTTCCAGAGTTCTGAAGAAGCGAAGAAAGACAGGGCGTCGAGAAATAGTGCTCGTCGCTCTGCCTTAAAGGCTGGCCGTGTCCACAAAGGAGACGGTAAGGAAATTGACCACAAGAACTCTAACCCTACAGACAATAGCTCCTCTAACCTTAGGGTGGTTTCTAGACATACTAACCGTGCCAAAAAAGAGAACTCTCGTAGGAGAGGCTCTAGGCGTAACCGCAGTTCTTGGGGGTTGTAATGGCTGACTATCTATTTAACTATGATGACCCGTACAAGATACTGGCCTATCATATTATTGGGTTTTATCGCCCTGCAGATGTCGTTAGAGTACTTAATGATGATGACTTTATCAAGGTTCTACTTGTGAAGGAAACTCGTGGGCAAGACATGAGCGGTGCCTTTACTGATTGTATTATTGAGGATATTCTAGCGAATAAGGACCGTATGGAGTATATGGGGGAACTAGATAAACTAGCAAAGTATTACTATACTAAGCTGGATAGAGAGCGTTTAAGGGCAGAAATAAAAACCGCACTTGGTGAGTGCGGTATTGAGTTTTCTGATTAGGCCTCTGCTTGTAATATCTCGTCACTGATTACGTAGTCGGTCCCGACCCTGAGTCGCTTGACGTTATGACTGCCGAGAGAAGTATCATCATTAAAGTTAATAAAGCTATTGCTTTTAACGTAAAACTCATAGAATTCACCTTTTCCACCCATGCACTCAGGAAGAGGTCTTTGTTCTACTCCCTGCTTATCAAAATACACAAATTTATCTGACGTATAGGAACACTCGGCATCTTTAAAATGGTATCCAACATCGTTACCAAAGCTAATGATAATTGGGTGGTGTTTAACTTCATAGCAGGTAATCCCATCTAGTTGGTCAAAAACAATAGGAGCCCAGCCGCCCTTTTTCATCACCGAAAGAAAGTTTCGGTATTGGTCTATAGACGAATGTCTATGGACTGTTGGGTGTTCATCTGGTAGAAGTATTTCTCTTGCCATTATTTTCCTCCTATTAGCACTGAACAATCTCTATGTTTAGATGCGCACCAGTCGCTGACTTTTTGAGTCATATAAAGATCGCCATCAAGTTCCTGAAAATAATATTTGGCCATCTTTTCTATGGCTACTACGTTATCGGAGTCTGTCTGCATCAGGTTCATGAGCTCTAGTCTAGTGATGGCTTGGTTCTGTTGCTTGTCAGACTCTTGCATCGTGGTCTTGAGGTCGTCTATTTGTGCTGCGATGGCGTTGGTGACTTGGTCGTTTAGCCAAGACCCTACGCCAAATAATGCACCACCGATTACGATGATGGCAGAGATAGTCCCAGCAATACGCTGGGCTCTCTTGTCAAATCTATCGTATAAAGACCTTTTGGCCCTCATTAAAACGCTCCATTAATCATAATTGTGTATTCGTCTAGAGGGATAAAGAGTTTCTGGCCGGTTACAGTATTATCTGTTACTGGCTCGCCATCTTCCCCTAGGTAGTACTGTGAGCTTACGATGTACTGATGTGGTTCTGGGAAGGTTAGGAACCCTGTGCTTTGGATAAGCATCTTGTTGATGGCATAGTTCTTAATCATTAGGAATTGTGCAGCGTTGCTTGTGCCTGCTGGACGCATAATGTTGCCAGTAGGTTGCAAATCGATGTAGCCTGCTCTTACTTGGTTCTCTGGAACTACTAGGTCAGGGTTGTTAGTTGCAATAGCAGTTACGTTTGCTAGGTTACCGGTTGGCATTACTCTCGCACCAGGGACTCTTACTGGTGTGTAGATGGTATCGCCAGTAGCGATGTCTTCTACAGCTCTAGTGCCGATAAAGTAATCTGGGATAGTAGCTAAATCATCGATATCAATATCTCCGATGTAGCTGATTGTGTATGGTTTTTCGCATTTGCTCATTGGTTTTCTCCTAATTTGTTGGCCTTTCGCTCATTGGGCGACGTTTTAGTTTGATAACTGTCCCGATTGGCACATTGCCACGGCTATTAAGCGCACCTTGTTCTACTAATTGTTGGGTGTAATAGTTCACATCGCCATTGCTGCCCCAAAGCCCAGCGTCAGTATTAAGTCCAAGGTCTTTAATTACTTGGCCGAAAGTGTCGCCTGGTTTGTAGGTGTATTCTACAATTTCGTCGCTTACCCAGTTGTTTACTGGAAGACCACTATTGCGACGTTCATCTGCTAGTCTTTGGCTATATTCTTCTTTGTCTAATCTTTCCTGAAGTGCCATCTGGTCTTCTATTTCGAGTTGTCTTTCTCTTCTTCCCTGCTCTTTCTGTATTTCCTTGCGTTCTCTATCTTTTTTTGCCTCTTTATCCCTCTGTTCCCTAAAATTCTGGAGAAAAGCTTCGCTAATCAACTTCGTGAGAACTTGCTTAGCTTGTTCTTTATTATCCATTATTTTTCCTTTCTGGCCAGTTTGGGTTGGCCATTTTTAATTTAGCGATATTGCGTTTCTTGTTGGCTTCAGTTCTAGAGAACTGAGCTGTGTATTTCTTTTTCCTTGCGTCTTTGTCTGATTTCCTATGTACTCCCATAACTACTCCTAACCGAAGATTTCGTCTCCATAGATACTATTAGCAAGTAAGTGGGTGTATAGGCCATGAGTTTTATCAAGGGTGGTAGCAGTACCAGAAGAGTTAATTACTACATTAGGGTCAGAGTAGAGGTTGATATTACCGAATACAACACCTACGTTGTCAGGAGCATCTGCTGGAGGGGTAATCTTATTCAAGATTTGCTGGATTTGGTTCCCCAAGTTTGTCATCGTGGTATTGTAGTTGTTGATAAATGTGCTTAGGCTGTATGGTTTGAACGTATGAGTTGTGCCATCATAGATATATACATCGCCATCAGAAGGAGCTGTAGTCTGGTCTACATCTTTGAGCTTAGTCATTGAAATAATGCGTGATAATTCATCGCCAGTAATACAGATATTATCTCCACATTCTGGTTCATATACTAAGCAGTTTGGGTTCTCTTCTGGAGAGAGATAAAGTGTTGTACAGGTTTCTGCGTTCTTTACTATCTCTGTAAAATCAATGCAGAAGTCTCCCCAAGATGTATATAGACATACAGTAGTGTCATCTGTCTGTTCCCATCTCATCTCTGCATTGATACAATCAGCTGAGATTTTTTCACAGTCATCTATGCGATTAAAATCAGCAACAATAGTCATTACAAGGCCTCCTTTACGTACACAATCTCACCGTTATTTGGGTCGAGATATAATGTGTACTTATAAGTTCCATCATTTGGTACAACAGCAGCTTCTCTGATGTTTCTCCATACGGCTTTATCTTGGGCAGCCCAAGTAAGATATGAAAACTTTGATGAGTCTACTGGTGGCATTAGAGAGCTTAGCTTACCATCTGCATCTGAGCCCAGGATGTAGTCTAGTGCAGTTCCACCGACTTCTACTGGGTTTGTGCTTACCCAGCCATTAGCGATGCTTTCACAGCCTTCGCCACAGTCAGCGTCTTTGCGGTAGTTTAAAATGCCATTGTCATTAATCTTATTTTCTTTTACGTCACCTAAATCAGCTAGGTGCAAGATTGAACCAAGTTCTCTAGCGTGGATTGTCTGATCGCTGCACTCACCATGGTATTCTAGAGTTCTATTTGCAGCGTTGACATTAAGAGTAGTGCAAGTTTCTCCGCTTTTTACGACTGGTTCAAAATCATACCAAACGGACTTGCCATTTATATTAAAGCGTAAGGTCGCTGGGTTGTCTGGCATAGCCTCAATAGAGAACACAGGCTCTGCGCATCCACAAGGAGAAGGACATTTCTTTTCCTTCTTACAACTTACGCAAGGTTTATTACAACTGCAGTCATTCATGCTTTAATTATATCTACTATTACACCTAAAACAAAAAAATCATTAAGTAAGATAAAAAAGGTATAATCTAAAGTATGAAGTATACTATTAGAGAATTCTCAGATAAGTTCAGGATGATGCTCGGTGATAGCACTATGGATGTGCCAGATGATTTTATCATCAATGGTATCAACTGGGCTTTTAATGATTTACCTCTAGTGCCTAAACTAGAGAAATTATTTACTGTCCACAAGACTCCAACTTTGGACGCCAAAGAACATTATAAGTGGAACCTCAATGGGAACTTCCGCAGACTTTTGGATATTCCTATGTTAGAGTTCTACACATCTACAGGTGGTGACATCTGTAAACTCCCTCTCTGTGAGAAGAATGTTATCGATTTCTACAAGAAGAATGGCATTATCAACCTTAAACAAGCTGGAAGGCCATGCGAATACACCATCGAAACAGAGGACGATAATGTATGGCTAATTTTAGATAGGCCATCTGATGTGCCAATCATCATCGATTATATTGCCTATGGTTTTCCTAAACCAGTTAAAAGCATGGACGATAAGATTGAGGTATCTGCAATCGCTGAGAACTTGATTTTAGATGTTCTTAGAACTTACTGGCTACACGAAGCTGATGACTATGCATTTGCTGCTGATATTGCGAGCTACCTAGATAACAAGAAAGTAGTCGAGGCTATTCAAGCTCTTCATAGAAGGTGGGGTGTAGAAGAAATAAGAGTCCTCGGGGAGGCATAATATGGCTTTAAGATGGCAAAACTCTGTTAGACCACAAGGGCGTGTCCCTTCTTACTATGCTAACAATAAACAGTACCCTGGCTCATATGCACAGACAGAAACTCAGGGTAGAACTTCACGTCGTATCCATGATGGGTTCTCTATCCAAGCTAACTATGGTCTAGATACCACTTCTGATGATTTGAACTCATCTCCTTATTCTTCTCCATACTACATCAACGGACGCTATAATTCTGATAACCTAACTACTCAGCGTGGCAACTCTGCGTCCGTGCAGGGTATTAAGAAGTTGACGGACATTTACACAGATAAGTCTGGCGATTTTGCAGAAGAAGATATTCAAGATTACATTGAGCTATGGCAGGGAAAACAAATCAAATTTGAGATGCCATATAATGGTAAGGTAGTCGGTAACACCATCACTTTGCGTAACACAGATGGTTGTACTGGTATCCTCTCTATTTATGTGTCTACCAAAGAGAACGGTGCGCCTGTATACGAAACCTCAATCGACCTCTGTGATGTATCTGAGGATAGATTTGAGCATCATGAATTATACGCAATCACTCCTATCTCTGCCATTGCTAACCCTAGAAAGAAGTTATACTTCCGTATGGAGATTTGGGACGAGATAGAACTAGATCCGAAGAAGAGAGACAACAATCCGTTTAATAGTGGCAAGAAGATTGAAATCGCTGCTACTGGTAAAGGCAACCACTGGGCTTGTGAATACAAACTCCAGAACAAGAGTGAGATTGTTAGAGAAGAATACGATTATAAACGCTTCCCTTCAATGCCTCTTATCGGTCTTCTCTACAATAACTGGGAATCTGTTCCTACCGATAGAATTGATAACATCAAGACTGGTGCCACAGTTTCCTTACGTGGTTATCGTTATGACATCTTCTGTGCTAAGCATAATGGCGTGGCTGAAGTTCTAGTTTATGATAAAGAGATGAATAAGTTCATCAGGAAGCCTAATAACAAGCCTCTAGATATTAAAGTTGATGGTCGTGTAGAACAATTAAATATTGCTCAGGTTACAGACACAGACAAAGTTACTTGGGTATACTATGTCGATGGATACTCTCCTCTCCAGAGGTTTAAGATTGGTGAATGGGTCACTGACCCTAGCTTCCAATATGTTGGCTCTGCTGATAATGTGCAGGCTCAGATTGACGAAGATACTTGGTATAATTCACCACTTGGTGGCACATCTGGCACGTATATATTCGAGTATCATAACAGCCAATGGGAATATAATGGCTCCCCTGTTACTTTGTCTACCTATGGCATCTCACTTATCGGTGGTAGTCCAAGTGAAGGCTCTACTATTACCGTGCTTTATACAGTAACTCAAGGTGGCACAAAGACTGTCGAGAGTATCCAGTTCGTAGACGCTCGCCCAGTTATCGCAGCATCTCTGATTATGTTCCATAATAACAGGTTATACCTATCTGGTTTTAGGCACGATCCAAACCTAGTCCAGATATCTGCAATCGAAGCTGAAGGCCCGAGCTATGTAAACTTCCCTTACAGGTTTTATGCTCCTAACCGTAGCCCATATGATACTTCTCTTAATCCTATCACTGCTCTTACAGAAATTGCTAACGACCAGATTATGATTTCGCTTAAGAATGGTTTCTCTATCTACCAGACGTATGGCTCTAAGAGCTCTACTGGGCTAGAAGATGGTATCCCAACTCAGGTGTCAATGTTTACTGATTCTGCTGGCGTACAAAGCCAAGGCGATATCTGTAACTACAAGGGCGTTCTCTACTCGTTTGATGAGAAAGAGGGCATCCGTAGATTTACTGGTAGCCTCTGGAACAACCTTCCAACTACTATCGATAGCCACTATGACCGTGTAGATATGACCAAACCTCGTAAGATTTGGGGCTTCTCCAACAAGCTTTACTTTAACTACACAGATAAGTTAGATGGTAAAGCAAAATGTATTATTTGGGACCAACAGATGAACTATCAGCAGTACCCATATTTCCAAGACGTTGATGTTCCGTTCTGCGATGTAAGGTTTGATGAGACAGAGGATTTAGTAGGCATACACCCAGATTATCCATGCATTATGCAACTCTATGCAGAAGATACTTGGAGAAGGATGGACAGCCCTATTGTATTCCGTAGAGACACTAAATACCTTTCTCTCCCTGGCAACGCCGCTGATATCATTGTCAAGAGAGTTCACGTTAAAGTACTTGCTAATGCTAATAGGTGGTGGTGGATTTCTATCGTTACTGACAAACAATTCTTAGACCAACGTCGTGGCCTAGATAATACATATAGACAACCATGTTGGGATACTTTGGTAGATGATGAACCGGTAGAAACCCCATTCCCTGTTGAGGATGTGTTTGAGAGAGATTCTGTATATCGTATGAGCATTACTAATTTGCGTATGCAGACAGAGTCAGTCCAGGTACGTGTAAAGACAAAAACTTTCCGTAACCAGGGCAACCTGTTATCAGTCCTAGTAGAAACACAGCCGCATCAGTATATCTAATACACTAAAAAATACCCCCCGAAAGAAACACGAAAAGGGGGTATTTTTTATATTATAACACCATTGAGTTTGGATTTGCTAATTGTGAGCCTAAATCAGATGTCATAGCTCCAGTGCTTTCTAATGCCATAGCCCCAGGCTGAGACTCCATATTGATTAAGTCTAGGTCGCTAGACTCAATCTCACTTTGTCTTTTTGCATCAGTATCATCTCCACTCATCTGGCGAATTGCAGTGTCAATTTCATCTGGTGAGTAAGACCTCATAGCCTGATCTACTTCATATGGGAGAGGATTTGCTTCATACATCTGCTGGTTTTGCTGGAGAGCCATGGCATCATTTTGCGCTTGTTGCTGTGCCAATGCCATCTCTTCTGGGCTTGGGCCAGCTTCCTTTACAAATGATTCAGCCATCTTACGAGGGACTAGGTCGAACAATGCTTTCTGCATTAAGTATGCCGCACCTTCGTTGCTAATGCTTAGACCTTTGCCCATAGAACCGAGAAGAGCTAGAGCGTTAGCAGAGCTTTGTCTCTGTTCAATCTTGCTTGCCATCTTAGATTTAACATCGATTACTGCGTTAAGGGCCATCTGTTGGATTGTAATAGCACGATAGTTACCATTGTTGATTACTGGGAACTCCATACGGCTTGAGTATGCTACACGGTTAGCGATGCTTTGGCGTGCGATATCAGCAAAGAGAGCCATCAAAGCGTTCTGGTGGACTGCTAGGCCTTGTGCTACTGCGTATACTGCCATACCAGACTCTGCTGCAGATGCACGGTCACCCATAGCCTGCAAAGCGTCAAACTGGTCGTATGCATGTAATACCTGTTGGATTTGGTTTTCTAGGTGGGCAATCTCTGAATCGATTGGGTCGTAGTTGTAATTAAATACGATAGACGAAACATCGCCTTGTAGGTCATCAAAGATGCCGCCCATGATATTAAGCATACCACGTAGGCTTTCTGCGTCAGCACCATTAGAGTCGATGCGTAGGACAGAGAGGATTTTAGATACGTGTTCACGCCTTGCTCTCCAACCACAAAGCTCGTCATGGCTATCAAGTAGTGGGAATACTGGAGCCCATGGATGTGGTGCAGTATCCATGTTGCTGACAGTTTCAAATGCGAACTTAAGAGGACAATCTAGGCAGAAGTCATCTAGTCTGCTCTGCTCCATACCTGTGCGTGGGTCTAGCCAAGTGAATTGGATTTTACGCTTGAAGGCAGTTTCGTTGGCAGATACGACATAGCGACGGTTGATAATCTTGTATTCAATCTTCTTGCAGAGGTCATAGATAACTGTAAGTTCTACGTCATCACCATGGTAACCATTATTGGTTCTCTTCTCTGGGTCAGTAGCATAGGACTGATACCAAGCAAGATTATAGCATTGGCGTAGGTCGTGGTCATATTCGTTCCACTCTGTGATGCCTTGGATAAGGGAAGGAGAGGTGGCAAGTCTGTTCATGCTATCTACATAGATATCAAGACCATTAAGAGAGCGAATCTTGCGACCAGAGAATTTAGCAGTTTTATTGAGCTCCACCTTCTTATCCTTGCCTTCACCAACTTCAGTGTAAATAGGAGTGTCAGGAGCTTTGATGTCTAAGTTAATCTTATCGCCGTCATTTTCGATAATCTTTTTAAGGCATTTCCAAGAAATCATTGTAGAATAACCACGAAATCTTTCTTCTCCTGTGGAAGAATATTTGGTATCAAACCAAATGTTTTTCGGGTGAATACGCATCACTTTGTTTTTGTCGTGTTCTGGGTCATATTTAACTAATGCAGCGGCCATACCAAACCACATAATATCATCTGAGAACACAGGAGCTAATAGCTGTAGGTGGTTCTCGATATAATCTTGCTCACATTTAGCAGAGAGAAGATCTTCTGTATCTGGTTCGATAATCATATAAGGGTCATTGATGTGGTAGTTGTAGGTATCTACGCCACCTGCCATCTGTGCAGCGATGTTGTCTACTGCTTTACGAAGTGCGAAAGAGCGTCCTTCTGGGACTTGCTTACAATGCTCTTTATACTTGTTCTGCATATCCAGCCCAGTCTTAGCCAGGTTAGACTTTAATTCCTCTTGATATGTATTTCTACAAGGTTTACCCTGTTTAGCGAGAGATGACCTCCAAATCCAACGCTGATAGGCCCATCGTGCGTTCTCACTTTCGAATAGCCACTGCAGTGGGTAGCTGAATGGCTCGTTAAAATCTACAAATGACTCGTTCATACCTATATTATACTTGAAAATGTAGAAATTATATTTTTTCTGTTTTCCCTTTATATCTTTGTATAATTAAAGTCCTTTTGTTCGCTGCCTGCTCTTTTGCCGTAGACCACTTACAGTTTTCTGGACAATAGTCGCCGTCGTTGTCGATCCTATCTAAGGAGCACCCTACAGGCCGTTCACCCATGTCCCGTAAGAACGCACTGAAACCATTTTTATCAGCCCAAATACGGCAAATTTTTATTCCTCTGCCACCGTAGTCTTTATACTGTTTATGCTTCTTATTAAGACATCTATTTTTCATAGCTCTATATGAACTATATTCTCTAGGGTGGTTAGTGAAATCACCATTGTTTTTACAAAAATATGGAGAACCATATCGTAGAAGCCTGGTGTAGTGTTTTTGGCATAATTTAAGAGCATAAACTTTCTTGTCGCACCCATTAATTTTGCAAATGTGCATATTGATCCTTCCTCGACCACGCTATATAAGGAAGGATAGGTGGGCGTGGTCGCACCACCTATGCCAACTCCATTATATCATTTTTTTGTTTTTAGTATATACTGACTGTATAATTAAGTTATGACAAACGATTTTTGCAATAATTGTAACAGCTGTGGACACGACCCTTGCTCCTGTGGGTCTTGTAAGCCAGCTTCGTATAAGTGTGACTTCGATATTCAAGCCAATCCTTATGACTCTAGTATCTGGAATGTCACCATCTGTGGGGCTATGACTAAGGTCAAAATCCCTAAACTCAATGAGACAGATACGAAATTATCTACTAACTACTCTAACAGAAGCCTTATTTACAACGCAGAAAGGCACACAGATATTATTACTGGTGACCAGATTGGTGCGTTAATAGAATTGAAAGACCTAAGAGACACTGATGCTGCTAATGCGGATAGCTGTGACTTATTGGTTTATAACCCATATTGTGACACTTGTGGCGACGGATGTAAGCCTAAGAATGCTATGTGGAAAGCTTACCATATTCCAGATGCTGGAGAATGCGAGATGGAACTTGACGATGATGGATACTATCGTGTACTCATCAAAGATGACTGTGGCTGTATTAAAGAATGTCGTCTTCCAGTAATGCCAGAAGGCTCTACTACTATCAACTATGTACGTGATTCTGTGCCTGATGACCCAGACTTCCCATTTTACTATGGTATTTACAACGATAGAATTAATCTTTATCTAGCTCAAAATGCTGCTCAATGGTTTGGTAAATATGACCTAGAAATTACAGTAAACTACGGCATTCAGGTGATGCACCCAACTGCTGCTCCTAACACTAACTTCCGCTCTCTTATGGTACCAGTAGTCGTTGACTCTCCAGTTGATGTATCTCATTTCTCATCTACTTTACAGGGACAAAGCACAGTGCACCATGGTGGTGCTCCATATATTCCTTGGGGCTCAGTATCTCTACGTGGCTCGTTCCAGTTTATTGCTCCTAAAGGCAAGGATGTATACCTACATCACGAGTTTCGTTTAAGGACAGAAGCATCACAGGCACAATATGCTACGAATGCATTAGATGGGCAAAAAGTTCCTGATGACGTAGCTGGACATATTGACCAAATGGTTTATACAGCTTCTAGATTAAACGCTCTACAAGTTATTGTAAAACCTACCCGTGGTATAGCAAACTTAGCACCAGTAGTAGACCAAGAAAGAAGCTTACTCGATCCAGCAGTAGATGAATATCCTAATGTGAATTAAGGAGAGAGAAGATGGCTTTTAATGTAAATCGCTCTGTAAGCTGGAACGCAGGTGGTACTACTCCGATTAAATACACCTTCAATTTGAATGTGAATATTAGTGTCGAGAACATTGTCGGCGCTACTGCCACTATTAGAATGGCTGGTACCTATGGCGTACAGAATAATCCTATGAACTCTAGAAACTCATTTGCAGCATCAGACTTTGCTGCACTTTCTAAAGGCGATGTAGACCCATGGAATTATCCTTTCACGCAGGGGCAGTCCTATTATCAAGCCGCTTTGCCATTTGCGACCAATGCACCACAGTCTGTTAGAGACGGTATCTTGATTGAATTTCGTGGCGATACTTGGATAAGCGACCCAAACAACAATAAAAACCGCTCTACTCTTTATTGTAAACCTAATGGTGTAGTGTTAAATACCTATGACGGCTCTACTTATCAGTCATTCAACATTAACACAACTTTTGCGTTAGATGTTTCTTCTGGTGGTGATATTCCAATCTTAACATGGGTGACCTCTGGTGCAGACAATAGCACTACTTACAGCTGGCTACAACATCAGGTGTGGGCATCGTGGTTTGACCTCGATTATAGACCAGGTACTACTCTTAAATCTGCTAACCCATATCAGTTTAACCCATCAGACGGTGTATGGTGGAGCCACAACAGGAACAACGGAGCTGCGCATATATTAGCGACTGACGGAGGCTCTACTTGGACAGAGATGCGAACTGTTGGAGGCGACTCTGGGGGAATGGGTAATCCGCCATCCATATTACACGCAGACAACGGAAGCTGGTATAACCAAAAAAGATTAGGCAAAGAATAATTGGAGTATAATAAAAGTATGTTACCAGAAGATCAAGTAAAAGATTTCTACCAGAAATATAGAGAGAGCCTAGGCAGGCAATACGAATCTGCTCTTCAAACCCTTGACCAACAGAGACGTAATGCTCAGACCTCTATTATGTCTGGTGCGAATAAAGCTGGCATGATGTATTCTAATTTTCCTGAAAGGTCTAAGATACAGTATGATATGGGCACATATACGCCTAATCAGGTAAAGCTCCAAAGTACTTATCAGACTGGACTAGACACGCTTAGAAAGAATATCTTAAACTACCAGAACAGTATTAAAGATATCCAAGACGCAATAAAGACACTAAATGCCACATAAAAATAAGGACTCCATCAGGAGTCCTTTTCGCCTACTAAGTGAGCTTCTATATCGCAGCTACCATATTTGTTGCATACGTTTAATATATTCTCCATAGCATCATCTCTGATGTCTATAGTTGTATGCACAACTGTTTTAGCTCCCATATCGATAACATTAGGTTTATATTTCTTAAGCTCGTCATAGAGCTGCTTGCTATCGGTACAATTCTTAACCTCAATTAAGATACTCATCTCAGTACTCATAATGTCCACCCCCCTTCATATGGATATTATACCACGAAAAATCACCCCTATGTATCATTATCGGCGGTCATATGCCAAAGATTATGATTATGAAAGGAATTATTCATAAATGAGGATTATGAAAAAATCTAATTTTTCCTATTATGCTAAAAAGATGGGGTGATTTCTCGACTTTTTAAAAGCGAAGAGCTTTAGGGGCCGCAGTCCCTAACTAATTCTAGTATACCACTATGCGGATTTTTTGCCAATATTTTGTACCAAAGTAATGTAACCAGTGGCAGCCAAGCCAAAGACAATACCTTGTAGGATGCTAATGCCCATAGCCATACCAGCTAAACCACCTACCAAAGCACAAGCTACGATGGTTACAGAAGCTTTCCAGTCCTTATCAAATAGACGCTTGATTAGCTCTACTACGCCCATACAGAGGCCTGTAAGTATAGCTGCAGTCATTGCATCTAAACCTAAGATATCTATCATTATTTCTCCTTTTTCTTGATGCGACTCAACAGTCGCTTAATTAGGTTAATTTTATTAGCAGATATCTTCCCCTCGCTCTTGGAAGATATTGCCTGTTGGACAGGTTTTTGTTTTACTAACTTAAGTGAGGAAGACTTGGAAGAGGCAGCCTTCTTCGCCGGAGACTTAATAGGTGCTAACGAGGCTAAGTATCCATTGGGCAAATCAAACGAGTCGGCCTTAATCGCCCAGTTAAGGTCACGCTCCTTGGCGGAGCTAGTTCTGAAATAAACAGTATCATTAAACACTGTGTACTGCACTACGTTAATCTTAGTATTAGAGCAGTACGATTGCACAGCCTTTTTGGTGTCTAACGTTACCATAAGAGTGTTTCTTCTAGTGAAAAATCCTTGTGGTTTTGCTAGGTCTTTCCAGACTATACTCATCTAATGTCTCCCGAAATATTTGTCATAAGCTGCATCTATCCATTGCCTATGCCCATAGATTACACCTGGAAGGTTGTCTTTTGTAAACGCTAGCTTGCCTTTGCCAGATCTCATTTCATCGGTGACGTTAATTAAATTATTGAACCACATATCGATACCTGGGGTATCATCGAAATATTTTCTAGTTTGCTTCAATACGTCTATTTTAGCATCCATATTTGGAGCGTTTTCATACATATCTAGCACTCTATTGAGCTGTCTATTATTGTTTGCGATGTCTAACGTCAATTCGCCTTCATCAGAACCCATATAACGTGTACCAGTCCTGTTGTACTGGCTATTGCTATCGACTGGCATTTTGCTTGGCTTACCAATAGTTCTTACTGCTTGGTCAGCTGCATTTTGCACTTCTCTGACACCGTTTTTTGCTGCTTTTGTAAAATTCTCGAAAAAGTTTTCCATTATTATACCTTTACTAAATTATTTTTCTTTACTGCAGCATATACAGGACCATTCACTGCATCTGCAGTTAATACTACACGGTCACCACTAATCTGATTTACGAAGTAGTAATCACGAGTTTTGCGTAGTGGTGTACCATTGTAATCTACCCAGTTTTTAAGTGTAACCTTATCACCTACTTTGATATCACCACTTGGTGCTGGTGCTGGAGATGGGCCATCTACCTTAGATAGGTTATTGGTGTTCATGGCTGCGTAAATTGGGCCATTAACAGAGTCAGCAGAAAGCACAGCACGATTGCCGGAAATAGAGCTAATAAAATAGTAGTCACGGGTCTTGCGAAGCGGTGTACCATAGTAATCAACGTATGTTTTAGGCACAACCTTATCTCCAACATTGAATCCACTAGGGGTGGGAGTAGGAGTTGGAGCTGGTGGAGTTGGTTGTGGTTGACCGTTAATCTTATTGGCCTCGTCAGCGATATTCTGCATGCGAGCTCTTAAATAATCACCAGGACAGGTAGTAGGTGCATACATAGAATGCCAAGTAAGGTTTTGACCTGGGACGAGAGTGCCTAGATTGTTACGCTTAGCGATATCTGCTACGAGCTTAATAAGGGATTGATAGGTAGCATCAGATACTGGCCATTCGCCTCCCATAGAGCTGTTAGAGTTCTCAATGGTTACTGCACGACAGTTAGATGCCCAGTTAGAGTTAGTCCATGCTACACAGGATTCGTCTACATACCAAGCGATTTCGCCATCTTTACCGATACCATAGTGAGAAGAACCATTGCGTCCTACTCTTTGGAAGATAGCACCACATTGTGCAGCAGAGAGTACACCAGCCATATGGTGGATAGTAATTTCTCCAATAGGGGCACGATATTGTGGTCCGCTATAGTTCCCAGTATATGCTGGGTAATTTTCTTTTGCTAGTGGTGATACTGCCATTATTCAGCCTCCTCAATTTCTTGTTCCATCGACAAAACGTCCTCAGGCTTATCTTCGCCAGGGCCGATTTCGTCCTCGAACACTTCATCAGTTGGTGTAATGCCGATTGACATAACTTTCTCCTTTTATGTTATACTTTAATTATATGGCAAACGAAACCGAAACCGAAAAAAACTTCGACCATTCCAAAGCAGGAGTGTCAGACCAAATCGCACTGGTCAGCGAGCTCGAGCATGCACGCCGCCACGCCCTGAGGGCCGCCGCCTCCGCCTGGAGAGAAGAAGATGATAGTGAATCTAATAGGTATCTTATAATAGCAAAGAGAGCACAGGAGTTGAGAAGAGATTATATGAGGAAGCACTTTGGTGACCTCAAGGAGACTGACTGGTGCCTCTGTAAATCAGCTGCGTGCCTACGCCAGCTCGCTTACGAGGTGTGCGAGGGCGATACGACTGAGCTTAAAGAGATTGATGACTTTGTAGATGAAATATGGGGAGAAGCACTAGGAAAGGATTTGTCAGACTGTATTGCTTGTCGTGAAGACAGAGAAGAATAAAACGGAGCCGTCTTGCGACATAGCTCCGTTTTTCTATTATATCTCGTATTTACTCTTATCCTTAAACTTTAGTCTGATATAACGCCAAATATCATTGTTTATGTTATCTATACCATCGTCACTAGAGAGGAGAGAAACGTTCTTATAATCAAAGTCAGGCTTACAAGAGAATACCTTGATGTCTTCCGATTGCTTGCCACCTATGTTATAGAGGTTGCCATATAGAGTTCTAGTGCAGTGCTGGTCTGGATATTTGTTTAGCAGGGTCTCTAACTTCTTCTTATTAAAAATAAATGGGACGTGGAGCTCGTATGATAATGCTGGCTTATCTAGCGTCTTAAGCTCTTTGTTGCAGTTTCTAAGCAGTTTGGTATATCCATTAGGACGATTGAACCTAGCTTCTAGTAATTCTATATGCTCTTCTAGAGTACATCTATATAGTGGTTCTACCTTAGTCATAGGCTTCATAATATAGAAATCATCATTAAACAGTATGAAGTTATCTGTGAGGTCTTTATTAGCACAGGCCAGTCTGTACATCTCGTGAACATTCTCCCACTTGCTAGCCCCATTCTGCTCGGCCCTAATACGCACATCTGGTACGATACCATATGGACACCCACCGAATATCCAGATGCGTTTATAAGGCATATTCTCCACTACAGAGCGGATAGAATAGCGTAGCTCATTATTGCTCTGGCTATTCTTCACGAAGTAAACTACGTCTAAGTCTGCAGTATCCATATACTCATTATAACAAAATAACTCCCCGAAAGGAGTTATTCTGTATCTTCTAGGATATACGATTAGCAGTATGAAAATCCGTCGAACTCGATGATGAGACCGAATACAGGGAAGGTAATACCTGAGCCTACATATACGGTATCGATCATACCAGCGTAAAGCTTGTCGCAGTCGTATGGCTTGATGTTTAGGTGGTAGCCATCTTTTTCGAAGCTATAACCTACACGTGGGTCAAGGATTGCAACATATTGCTTTTCACCATCAGCAGACCATAGTGGATATTGGGTGGTTAGGCCAGCGCCAGAACCAGAACCAGCACCTACTGTCATCCATGGAGAGCGTTCAAGTACAACTACAGGAACATCAATGCCAAGGATTTCTTTGACACGGTCAGCCAAGCGATAGCCTGGGTATAGCCATTGTTCAAAGGTGTTTACACGAGTGTTGCTGAAGTTCAAGTTGTAGACAGTTTCTACAGACTTGATAAGTTCAGTAGCGAACTCAGAGGTGATGAACACGGTTGGGTTGATGTTAGAGAAGCTCTGTTTGAGGTACCATACAGCTTCAGGAACTACACAACGAGCGTTGGCAGTTACAGTACCTTGGTTTGCCCAGTAGTGGGTTGGGTGAGTGCCAGCAAGAGCAACATCTACGGTTGTAGCTGGAGCAGCTACGAGACCATCGATAACTTTGTTCCAGAGGTCAACTTCACGACCAAATTGGTAAGCACGGCGAGACAAAGCATATTGGCGAGTGAAGAACTCGGTGGTCCAGAAAGCTTTGTTCTTGTCACACATACGTACACCATAAGCATACTCGCAGTCAAAGCGGAAGCGAAGTTGCTCAAAGGTTGGCAAGGTGTTGATACAAGGAACTTCACAGTTGAGCACGATGTGTTCGTGGCAGCTGTCGCCTTCGTTAGCAGCATATTCAATCTCATCTTTTTGGAAGAGAGAGAATGGGTTTTGATCCTTGCGGATGTTTACGGTGAGTTCCTGACCGTACTCGAGGTTGCCGAGTAGGAGGGAGGTGTCAATCATTGATTCACCTTTGAAGAAGGATTCAGCAGAGCTGAGTTCCATCTTGAGGGTTGGCTCGTCGATGAGTTCACGCTTTACGATTTCACGATATAGAGGGAAGTTAATATCGTAATCGAAAAAGGTCTCAGTGGACGGAGTCGTAGGAGCGGTTACAACTGTTTGGTTGTAGCCAGTGGTAATAGTAGCCATTTAGGTTCCTTTTCCTTATTATTAAATTTACTTCTGTTTGCCTACCATACTCACGGCGATTGATGGTCGTCTTGGTTAAGGCTGCCAACTAAATCGGCTTCGTCTAGCTAGTGGCTCTATAGGTTATCAAGCTATCGGGCTTGGCTAGGCTTAGTCTACCTAGAGGCATAGGCTTAACCCTAATATACTATATATTTTTATCAAAATAAAAAAATCTCCCCATCTGGGGAGACTTTCTAAAACTTCCAGCCCTCTACTCTAGTTATATAGATGTATTTATTATTAGACGTTGAGTTGCTTGATGCATATAATACCATTTGGTTACCATTGCCAAAAGTAATCTGGTTTCCGGATACTGATATTTTCTGTATTTTCCCGTAAACCTCTGATGAGCCATATGGGTTCCAGGCATCTAGAACCGTATCCATAGGATAACTTGTCAAAAACTCTCTACTAAAATAGAAATCATCACCGTAGGCTTTGTAGAATATCTTTATTCTAGGATAACCAGCTATAGAACTAGATAATGTTATGGTGCTATTAGTTCCAGATGGGTTGTTATATAGAACGTCATAGAATGTTGTAGGGTCTAGTTTTGCTGTAGTAACTGCCCCATCGTCTATTTTAGCTGTAGTGATAGCATCATCTGCAATCATTCCAGTGGTAATAGCACCGAAAGATGTAGCAGTGGTGGCAATATCTTCTGCAGTAACATACTTAGCCAACTCTGTATCTAAAGCCGTGTTATTACTGGTGTATACTGCTCCTGTAAGGGTCTGTGGATAAACAATATCACCATTATCTTCTTTAAGTGTTTTAATATTTGAAGCCATCTAATCTCCTTCCTAGCTAGATTAATCTAGAATATAGTAAATATCGATTGTCACATTTGATGAATTTGCAAGAGCTACCCAGTTATATTGGTCACATCTTACAGTAAATCTATCTGATGAAAAATCAGAATATACGCTAGTAAAACAGTTTTTGTTGGTGCATCTTACCCCAAGTATTGTCCCAGTGGCTGGCTTGATGACAGTATTTGGTATATATAAAAAACCGTTGGCATCTGTGGAGCCAGTAAAATTGTACTTATATATCTTTCTAATGTTGTTCTGGTTATCAGTAAGCGAAGTCCAGTCTATTTTATTAGCAGTTATTGACCCAGTGTCTATGTTAGACATATCTATATCAGCTTTATCATCTAGCACATTAGATAATGTGGTATTATTATCCACAAAAACTGCATCTACTGGCGTAATCGGATAGCAATTATCTGTGCCAGTACTATCCTTTAGCGTAACAATTTTATTTGTCATTATCATCTCTCCTTATATATAAGTTTAGCACGTCCGCCAACAGAACCGTAGAACTTGACTATACTTTTTGCATAGCCACTTACTGGCCCATAGAACTTTATAAAACGTCCAGTTGTGAACCCAGAACCAATCGTTACAGTGGTGTCTATATAATCATCACCATTAGATGGGTCTGGCCCAGTAATCTTAACTTCAAATCCGTAATCCGCCATTAAAGTTCTAGAGATATTGACATTATATTCAGCAGCGTCAGTGTAATGCAGGGTAACTTGGTAATTACCATTAGAAGATGGAAAATGTATCTTAATATAACTTAAATTATTTGGAGAAAGGCGTGGGAAGAAAGTCTTATAAAACTTATCTTCATCAAATGATAATAAGTTGCCAATACCACCACTTCTAATTTCACCAGTGAGACTCGTTATCATATTAGCCATTGGGACTGGTCCATACATTTTCTCAGTTCTGGCTTGTTCAGTTGTAAATGTTAGATTGCCTGAATCAGTAGATCCAGCTGGTGTAGTTACTCTGAAGTAAACAGTCCTTGTAGCGTTTGGTGATTGCCCACTAATAGTGAATGTGCCAGATTGCTCAGCGTTTGTCTCTACTTCTACCGCAGTAGTCCAAGAGTCCCCATCAAATGAATATTGCAACTCCTCTGTCTGGTATTCTCCTGGTGTAGCTTCAGTATGATAACCTATAATCACACTACCTACGTTTTCTCTACGTAGCCAGAATGTAGCTGGAGCAGGTATAGTGGTCACTGATGGCCCATTATATGTATAATTACCGGCGCTGTTTACTGCATAAAGAGCAGTATAATAAGTTTTATTAAAATCAATAGCTACACCACCATTTAGTGGTTGAGAATTACTTTCAGTCAAATATACGCTACTGTTATTAGTAAAATCTACACGTTGTGATGGGACGCCGCTCACATATTGTGCTTTTGATACAAAAAAGTATTTCGTTGTTAGAGACAAACCACCATCTGCTACGCCAACCTGCCCAGCTTTAACAGATAGAACATTATTAGAATATTCAGTGGATAAGTCATTAATATACCCGTTAGACGGCTTTGATCCTTGAGCAGGTATTGTGATTGTGCCAGAACAACCAAG
>JAEEGJ010005463.1_pt1 | contig 39939 bp, 34 predicted proteins | sample 8958761 | NCBI WGS metagenome assembly JAEEGJ01 (sample SAMN16246546, study PRJNA631951) | gut metagenome | biome: gut microbiome; feature: rumen; material: RS-attached | host: Bos | place: Iran: Karaj | collected 2018-10 | reverse complement strand
CATCACCGATGAGGAAGTAGATTACATCATAAAGTCGGTTAAGGAAGTCGTGGAGTATCTGAGAGGCTTTTCTCCGATCTGGAGAGACCTTGTAGCAGGTAAGAAGCAGTTTATACTATAACAAAGCAAAATTAAACCGGCGTTGGTGCAGGCTCATTGCCGGAACTTAAAACAGACATAAAAGAAAAGTCTTGCGGAAAGGATAAAAATATGGCTTTATACAGTGAAAAGGTAATGGATCATTTTCGTAATCCGAGGAATGTGGGAGTTATAGAGGATGCGAACGGAATAGGTGAAGTAGGAAATGCAAAATGCGGGGACATCATGAAAATGTACCTGAAGATTGAGGATGATATCATTAAGGATGTCAAGTTTGAGACATTTGGGTGCGGAAGCGCCATTGCATCCAGTTCCATGGCTACCGAGATGATAAAGGGACAGCCCGTAAGCGAAGCCATGAAGCTGACAAACAAGGCGGTTGCCGAGGCATTGGACGGACTTCCCGATTATAAGATGCACTGTTCCGTTCTTGCGGAGGAAGCAATAAAGAACGCACTGGACGATTACAACAGCAGAAAGCAGTAAAAAACTGTTGACAAAAACTTTTTATACGGTTATATTTAGAGATGGAACTAAAGTTCCGCTTTAAGTATAACCGTAAATAATATTAAATTGAAAGAACGAGGTATTTTATGTTAAGCGTGGTGAGATAACCATTGCATGATCAACTGTGTACGACTTGTTTAGCCTTCGGCACGGCATGAGAATTGCAGTAATTTAACTTTGTGGGTTGACAGTGCATACTGCCGGCTTAGTTAATTGCGCTTAATATCATGGATATATGCCCTCGTTTTTTTGATGCCCCGGGATAGTAATCATAGCTTTTATTGGCATATCGAAAGGAAATTACCATAACGGGAGTATGGAAGAAAATAAAGATTGTAAAAAATCAGACCATGATATCTTTGCGCAAGGATTTTGTGGTCTGTTTTTAGTTAAGAAAATTGATCAGAGGGACGGTTCTCTGATTGATTTTAGAATTTTAATTGAATTTAGGAAGGAAGAAAAAATGAACAGTAAAAATACAAAAAGAATCGAAAATTACAAAGAATTTTTTACAAAGGAATACCTGATGGGACCGAACAGCTTAAGACTGCTGGATGAAATGCTTACAAAATACCCCTTAAATGAAGGCAGCCGTGTCATGGATCTGGGCTGCGGCATGGGCATCACCAGTATGTTTCTGGCAAAGGAAGCAAAGGTAAATGTATTTGCGACAGACCTTTGGATCTCGGCTACACAGAATGCGGAAAACTTTATGAAATGGAATGTGGAAGACAGGATAATCCCGATACATGCCGATGCGAACGACCTTCCGTACGCGCATGAATATTTTGATGCGATAGTGAGCATAGATGCTTTCCATTACTTTGCGGCAAAGAAGGGTGTCTTTGAGGAGAAGATACTGCCTTTCTTAAAGAAGGACGGTGTACTGGTAGTAGCTATGCCCGGACTTAAGGAAGAACTGAACGAGGAGCAGACGGAAGCCATGCTTGACTGGTTTGAAGGTAACAAAGACGATCTGGATACCTTTCATTCGAGGAAATGGTGGCTTGAGCTGTTTGCAGATAATGATGAATATGAAGTAGTGCTTGATCTGGACTTGGACTGCTTTAATGAAGCATGGCAGGACTGGTTTGAATCAGGTCATAAATACGGAATAAAGGATAAAAAGTACTTCGACAGAGGGCTCGGAGAGTATCTGTCCTTTATCGGTATTGTTATACGTAGAAAAAAGTAGATTTGGAAAAAAGGCAAATAAAAAAGGAAAAAGAAATGAATACAGAACAACAGATAGAATTTGACAAGATAAAAGAGATATGGGCGGGACTCGCTGTAACCGGTGCCGCCAAAAAGAAAATAGCAGCTGCGGATATATTCCTTGATGAATTAGAACTGAATAAAAGCTTAAGAGATACCACCAACAGCCGGAAGATGATAGAAAACCTGGGCAATCCTCCACTGCAGGATGTGACCGAGATAAGGGAGATACTGATGGAAGCCGGGAAAGGCGCATGTCTTACTCCGTATGAGCTTGAGCGTGTGGAAAAGGTACTTGTGGTAGTGGAAAGACTAAAGGATTACCTTGCGCGTGGAAAATTATTTGAGAATCCGTTAGCCTACTATGATGAAAACCTTGATGAATTAAAGGATTTAAGGGAAGAGATATGCAGGCAGATCAGATATGAGGCGGTGGATGACCATGCAACAAATGTGCTGTATGACATAAGAACAAGGATAGTACGTGCCGAGGAAGCAGTGAAGCAGAAGGCAGAGCAGGTTATAAGAAGCAATAAGGACTGTATGGCAGACACCTTCTATACATTAAGAAACGGAAGAGTATGCGTACCGGTAAAAAAGGAGTACCGCTTCAAGATACCCGGAAGCGTGATAGACAGATCGGCTACAGGAAATACAGTCTTCGTGGAACCTGCGGCTCTTGCAAAATACTATGAGGAACTGCAACAGCTTAGAGTAGAGGAAGAGAATGAGGTATACAGAATCCTGTATACACTTTCAGCCCTTGTGTCAGATGTCATCCCCATCATGGAAGAAAACATGAGCATGATGGAAAAACTTGATTTCATATTTTCAAAGGGGAAGCTGAGCATTGACCTTGACTGTACTGAGCCAAGGATCAATCTGGAAAGAAGGATAGTTCTGAAAGATGCACGACATCCTCTCATGGATAAGAAGATAAATGTGCCGCTCAATTTCAAGCTGGGATCTGACGTGGCAGTGGCAGGCAATATCAATGAAAAGTGCGGAGAAAATGCTGAGGATACGAATTTAAGCAGAAAAATCCGCGGCATAGTCATTACCGGACCAAATACCGGAGGCAAGACCGTATCCATAAAAACGGTGATGATCAACAGCTACATGGCCCAATGCGGGCTCCATGTCCCCTGCAGAGAAGCGGATATATGCATGAATTCAAATTACTTAAGCGATATAGGTGACGGACAGAATCTTTCGGAAAACCTGTCGACATTCTCCGCACATATCAAAAACGTGCTGGAAATACTGCAGAAGGTTAACAAAGAGAGCTTTGTTATCATGGACGAATTGGGCTCGGGGACCGATCCTGCCGAGGGTATGGGTATCGCTACGGCTATCCTTGAGGAGCTTAGGAAAAGCGGAGCCAATTTCCTTGTTACAACGCATTATCCCGAGATTAAGGATTATGCAGCCAAGCATGAAAATATCATAAATGCGAGGATGACATTTGACCGGGAGACACTTATGCCTACCTACAGGATGGTAATCGGTGAAGCCGGGGAAAGCTGCGCTTTCTATATCGCCGACCGTCTCGGAATGCCCGAGAGTATGCTGAAGGTAGCGGTGGAAGCCGCATACGGGAAGTCTGCATTAAAGGAATATAAATTCAGAAGCAAAAAGGAACTCGGGAAAACAGAAAACCGTAAGCTTCAAAAGGATATAAGAAAACCGGACACTCCAAAGCTTACAAGAGAGTTTAGGATCGGTGACAGTGTGCTGGTATATCCCGATAAAAAGATAGGCATAGTATGCGAGCCGGAAAACGACAAGGGAGTTCTCCGTGTACAGATAGCCGGACGTAAGATATGGATAAACCACAAACGTGTAAAGCTTCATGTCAAGGCAGAAGAGTTATATCCGGAAGACTATGATTTTTCAATAATTTTTGACTCTGTCGAGAACCGCAAAAAGCGTCACGATATGGAGCGTAAGTATACGGAAGAGATAATAAGTATGGGTAATGCTTAGAAAATGTAAAGAGGATTCTGATCGATGTAAAAAAGAACAGAATTCTCTTTCCTTTTTCAAGATAATGGTGTATAATGCATCAGGTGATGCTTTGGGGACAAACAAATCAATAGAATTTACACAACATTTTCACAAAGTATTCACGAATTACCATTATAATGGGTCAAAATGATTTATGGAGGGAACAATAGTAACATGAAAAATGAAGAAGCAAATTCTGAGCAGATGAGCCTTAGCAAACAGAGAAAGATGGCAAGGCAGAAGGAAATCGCAAGCAGAAAGAGAAACGCCGTACTAAGCAAGGTTATTATAGTTGTTGTATGTCTTTTGATAGTCGGACTTGTGACTTGGCTGATAATTGCCGATCAGAATAAAAAGGCAAAAGAGGTTGTCGCTGACAGTAATCATTCCGCGCAGATTGATGATAACGGTATGATCAAGGATGTTAAGCCAACCGACTACATCACCCCGGCCGATTATAAGAATATCACGGCTAATCTGTCGGAGATAGAGTACAAAGACGAGGATGTGGAGAAAGACATTGATTCCGTTCTTGAAAAGAATATGGTTCTTTCCGATTCCAAAGAAGTAATAGCTAAAAAAGACGATAAAGTAAACATCGATTACTCCGGAAAAGTGGACGGAGAGGAATTTAGCGGTGGTACTGCAAAGGCTCAGGATATAGTGCTTGGCTCCGGAAATCTGATAGATACTTTTGAAGACCAGATAGCAGGGCACTGTCCCGGGGATACTTTTGATGTTAATGTAACCTTCCCCGATCCTTATGAGAAGGACGAAGCATTATCCGGTAAGGCAGCCGTATTTTCCGTAACCTTAAACGGTGTTTATGTGAAGCCTGAGTTTACCGATGAATTTGTAAAGGAAAAGCTTTCAGAGCATGCTTCAACGGCCGATGAATATCGTAAGTATATAAAGGATACAAAGTATAAGTCAAATCTGTTGACCTTTATCCAGAAATATGTAACCGATAATACGGTGCTCAATTCAAAGCCTTCTGCTTATCTTAAGCAGTTAAAGGCAAATTATAAGAATGATGAGATGGCAACGTGTGACCAGATGAATCAACTGTACCTGACTTACACAGGCGCCGCTGCATATGCTTCATTTGAGGAATATATTTCCAAGTCATATAATATGACTATGGAAGAATATGACGAATCAATTGAAGATAAGGTTACCGACGGATTAAAGTTTGCTTTGTTCTGCCAGTATGTTGCCGAAACTGAAGGCATATCTGCTACAGTTGATGATGCACGTGCTGAATATATCAAGAACGGCGGTACGGAAGAGAACTTTGAAAGTGTACTGACCAATTACGGAAAGGGATATATTGTTCAGGATGCATTATTCACAAAGGTTCTTGAAAAGATCAGTGAATCCGTTACCGTAAAATAATGGGCGTCTAGCAGGGATTGTAAAGTTTCATAATCCGGAAAACACTTGACAAAAGTTTAAAACCGTGTTTTAATATTATTGGCAAACTCAGAGCGATTTGATGACGCAAAGCTTGGAGTCAGTTTGAGATTTATAACTGATAGTTCGGCTGCAGTATTTTTACTGTGGCCTTTTTCTTTGAAAAAAGGAGAAGCGTTTTATGCGCCCAAATGGTATAAAACAAGAGTTTAAAAGAGTTTTTTTTCTAATAGTTTTGTTTGTTATTCTGTTGATGATAATTGTTTTGATTTTAATAAAATTGAAAAACAATAATAGTCAACAATCAATATCAAATATTGATAATACTATTTCTGATAGCGAATTATTAGTGCTTCTGAAATCACCGAAAGCTATTTCGGATATTGCCTGCGGGAATTCCGGAGAAATAGAAAGTAGAGTATATGTTCGTGAAAACAATAATTATGTACCTTATATTGTCATAAAAACTGAAAATTATGGTGAAGATTTGGTACTTTTGATGAGAGAAGAGGTTTTTCCAAAGGAGATGATGTTTAGAGACTGCAATTCGTTTGGAGCTGGTGGTTCATATTATCCGGGAAGCATAATTGATGATTTTGCTGAAAAGGAATTGTATGAGATGTATTCTGATGCGATGCAAGACATGATAAGATATGTTCCGGTGAAAATTCATACTAAAGATTATGTCTCCGGGTTAATAGGAAAAAAATATAAAGTGTTTGAAACTATATATCGTCATGTGTTTTCATTAGCTTTATCAGAATGTAATAATTATGAATTGTATACTTCAGAAGATATAGAAGGTGATTTTATATCTGAGGTTTTAGATTATCCGGTAAATAAATATGTTTGGCTAAGATCAGATGCATATGGTGGTGATGATACATGGGCTTCACAGATATTTAACGGAAGTGTTTTGTCAAATAGAATTACGACTGTAGCAGAACAATATGTAAGGCCGGTGTTTTTGGTTCCGGCTAATGCGAAAATAAATAAATCAAGAAATGTCTTTAAAGATAATGAAGTTTATATTTTTTCCGTTGATGAATAGTAAAGATTGGAGTGGCGTATGGAGATTACGGTATTTACACAGAACAGTATTAGGGTTGACAGCAGTATAGGAAAGATTTATATCGATCCGTTCAGGATGAATGAAGCACCGAAGGATGCGGATTATATCCTGGTTACACATGATCACTACGATCATTTCAATCCGGAGGATATTCCGAAGGTAAGCACGGGCGACTCGGTCCTTGTAGTTCCGGAAAACATGAAGAAAAAAGCCGGGGAAGTATCCGGTATGGTAGGCAGGATTGTGACGGTAAAGCCAGGTGACAGCCTGAATGTAGATAAACTGAGCGTTGATACGATTCCTTCTTATAATATAGGTAAACCTTTTCATCCGAAGGAGGCCGGCTGGGTAGGCTATATACTTAATGTTGACGGAAAACGTATTTATATAGCCGGAGATACCGATGCTACTGAGGAGGCAAAGAAAGTAAAGTGCGATATAGCACTTGTTCCCATCGGAGGGAAATACACGATGAACGCCAAGGAGGCTGCGGAACTGGTAAACATCATCCGTCCGAAGACCGCAATTCCGGTTCATTTCGGCGGCGTTGTAGGAAGTCCGGAGGATGCTGAGACCTTTAAGTCAAACGTTGATCAGGGTATTGAGGTTAAGAATATTAAGCAGTATTGACGAGATATGTTCAGTGTTATGAACAGAATAACATACGGAAAACCTTACTCAGCCGGGTAAGGTTTTTTTATGGGCATTGACGGGAACGTTACGATTTGATATACTTTATCAGAAAATATACGAACATGGTGAAGATCAAATGAATATTTTAAATATAGAAAATGTTTCTAAGACATTTATGGCAAAGCCGGTACTGAACAATGTTTCGGTCGGCATCAGCGATACAGACAAGATCGGCGTTGTCGGTATAAACGGAACGGGTAAATCAACCTTGCTTTCCATAGCTGCAGGAGTAGTGGAGCCTGACAACGGTAAGGTGGTAAAGGGCAACAGCTTAAGGATTTCATATCTGCCGCAGAATCCCGTTTTTGATATGGACAGGTCTCTCCTTGAAAATATAACCGCGAAGATATATGCCGGTGCGGATAACTGGGATAAGATGGGAGAGATAAAAGCCAATCTTGCCAAATTCGGGATAGACGATCCGGAGTGCAATCCGGGGATACTTTCCGGAGGCCAGAAGAAAAGGGCAGCACTTGTAGCGGCAATAATGACGCCTTCGGATCTGCTGATACTCGATGAGCCGACCAATCATCTGGATTCTGAGATGATAGAATGGCTGGAGGATTACCTGAAGCGTTTTAAGGGTGCACTGCTGATGATCACTCATGACAGATATTTCCTGGACGAGGTAACTGACAGGATACTGGAGATCGACAAGGGAAATGTTTACAAATATGAGGCAAATTACTCCGGATTTCTTGAACTGAAACAGCAGCGCCTTGATTACGAGCAGGCTGCCGAAAGAAAGGCAATGGCACTGTACAGGAAGGATCTTGCGTGGATGCTTCGGGGAGCGAGGGCACGTTCGACCAAACAGAAGGCGCATATTGAAAGATTTGAGGCGCTTCGTGACAGAGAACGTCCTGAGGATGAGAGGCTGGTGGAACTGAGTTCACTGCCGTCGAGGATGGGGAATAAGACGATCATTCTTGAAAATATCTCAAAGTCGTATGAGGGTAAGACACTATTTAAGGATTTTTCCTACATATTCAATAAGCTCGACAGGATCGGGATCGTCGGACCGAACGGATGCGGAAAGTCTACGCTTTTAAAATGTATAACGGGAATGGTAATCCCGGATACAGGTTCGGTAGAGATAGGGCAGACCATAAAAATAGGATATTTCGGTCAGGAAAACGATGCCCTTGACGGTACAAAAGGTGTTCTTGAGTATATAAAGGATACTGCGGAATATATAAGGACTGTTGACGGAATGATATCCGCGTCCGCAATGTGTGAGAGATTTCTTTTTACTCCCGATATGCAGTATGCACCCATTTCAAAGCTTTCGGGCGGAGAAAAGAGGAGACTGTATCTGCTGAGGGTTCTCATGGAACAGCCCAATGTCATTATACTTGATGAGCCGACAAACGATCTTGATATCCGGACCTTGAGGATACTTGAGGATTACCTTGACGGATTTGCCGGGATAGTTATCACGGTAAGCCATGACAGATATTTTCTTGATCGTGTTGTCACAAGGATTTTTGAATTTGAGCCCGGAGGAACGCTTCTTCAGAGTGAAGGCGGATATTCCGATCTTGCATCGCACAGAAGGCAGGAACCGGAGCTTAAGGATGATACGGGAAAAGGAACTAAGAACTCTTCAAAGACAGTTTATCGGGCACAGCGTGAGAAGACAAAGCTTTCGTATAAGGAACAGCAGGAATATGATAATATCGAATCTGAGATAGAAGAGCTTGAACAGCTCTGTGCAGATCTCGAAAAACAGATGGCCGGAGCAACAACGGATTTTTCAAAGCTTATGGAGCTCGGAAAGAAAAAGGAAGAAACAGAAGCTGAGATTGAACGTAAGATGGAAAGATTCATCGAGCTTCAGGAAATGGTGGACAGTTTTAATAAACAAGCATAAAAATAAAAAAAGCAGGCAGGAGTTTTTTCTCCTGCCTGTTTCTTTTAAGTCAATGTCACCGCTATATTTTATTCAGCACGAACAATATCGGTGATGCTTGCTTTGCCGCCGGCTAAGTCGATGAAGAAGTATACGAATGAATAGTAAGGCTCTGCACCGGGGTAAACAACTGTAGATTCACATAATACACATGCGTTAACGCCTGCTACAACCTGATACTCAAGAACTGCTAAAGGAGTGTATGAAACTCCGTCAAGTTCTGCCATAACCTGATCGAAAGCTGCCAGATACTGATCTGTCATCTCTACTGTGGGAGGCTGTGACCATCCGCCGGGGAGATTGTTTACATTTGAATCAACACCGGTATCATGGAGCTCTGTAAATTCTGCATTTCCTTCAAGATCTACATACATAACTGCTATAACATAAGATATTTCACCGGAATCGATTTCCTGAAATCTGCAAAGGAGCTTGTAATTTGTTCCTGATACAAGCTGGGTTGCAAGAAGAGCAACAGGAGTAACGGTTGAACTTGCAATTTCCTTTGAAGCCTTCTTAACAAGCTTTGCAACCTTTGAAGAAACAACGGGAGATGCAGCTGCTTCCCAGCCGCCTGTTATGATATCATCGCCGCCGATACTTACAGTACTGATCTCAAGCTTCTTTCCGTCTAAGTTAGCATTGATGGGTAAGCCTAAGTATGCGCCGATGGTGGTGAATACATCTACGGGAACATAAACCAGATCGTTCTTGATAACTGCTCTTCCTGCCATGAAGGTATCCGTTATATCGGGACCGGTGAGCTTGTATCCGTCCTTGCCTACCTTGAAGGTGAGCTTGTATCCGTCAAATGATGAAAGAGTAACCTTTTTCTTCTTAGCTGCGTAGTCAATTGTGAAGAATTCTGCTACGGGTGCAGCAGGTACATAAATGAGAGTGGTCTTTGTTCCGTCAACCTTTGCGGAAACCTTCATAGCCTTTACGTTCAGCAGTATGCCGCTGACATAGAGATCAAGGCCGGGTTTGGCTTTTTTCATAGCCTTTGAGGTGATCTTTACAGTGCTTTCAGCTGCGTTAGTGCCCTTGAAAGGAACTGCAAAGGTAGCAAAACAAAGTGTTGCTACAAGTAACAATGTTGTGATGATCCTTGCTTTTTTCATAATCTTTCCTCCTGAAGTTTTTCCTTCATTTTCTAAAGACCTGACTGACATAATGAAAACAAGCCTTGAGGAAATGAAAGATAATATCGGGGAAGTATACTTCCCCGTATGATTATTTTATCTCAAAAGGTGAGAAAAGTCAATGAAAACATATGGTTTTACCTCAAAGAGTGTCCCTTAGGAATACTCTTTGAGGATATTTACTTGACATATGACACGATTGGGTTTATAATATAATACTTGGTATAGATTTATACTGTTTTAAGGAGGAGACAACTATGAAGATCACTACTTTTAACCCTCAGATAATAACAAAGGATGCCGGCTCTCTGGTTGAGCTGTTTGAAAAACTTGGTTTTTCGAAAAGACACAAAAAGGAAGGGCTTGGCGAAATGGATGTCACCGGTATCAGGATGAAGGATGAAAACGGGTTTTATCTTGATATATCTCAACCCGACCTGGATATACTTGACCGTGATCTTATAGCCATAAGGATGAACGTGGATGACTTCGATGAGGCATACAAGCTGCTTATAGATCATGGATTTAAGAATATATACGGCGATAAATTTATAGAAGATGGTTCATCAAAGGCTGCAGTAATGCTTAGTTCGACCGGATTCGCCATTAATCTGGTTCAGCATATAAAATAATTTAATAAGTAAGGCGATCCTTATGATTATTCATTCGGACCGTCTTTTTTTTGTCGTTACCGGAAAACTAAAATCAAGCAAAAAAAGTTAAAAAATTTTTTTAGTATTTAATGACTGTTTAATAATTTGTGTTTTATACTTAACTCACAACGTTGGGAAAAACTTTAAGGAGAAAGAAAAGATGTTTTTAGAGATACTGAAGAGAGATCTTAAAAGAAAAAAGACAATGAATTTCATCATATTCATATTCGTCATTATGTCGGTGACGTTTGTATGTTCAAGTGTGACAAATCTGTCGGGTACATTTAATTCACTCGATAAGTTTTTTAATGAAGCGGAAGTAGGCGATTTCCTGGCACTCGAAAGAGCACAGGGAGCGGAAAAGACCGCCGTAGAAATAGCAAGAGAGCTTCCCTATGTAAAGGATGTTAAAGCTGAACCGATACTTTACAACGTAGAGGGAATCAAGGTCGGATCGGGAGAGGTGATAAAAGTTGCCGAAATAGTAATGATCAGCTCTTTTGAAAGAAAGATAAACAAGTATTTTTACGGTGAGAACAATATGAATCTTACCGAGGTTCCCAAAGGTGGGATCTACATCAGAAAAAGTGCCCTGGAAGCACTTAAATCCGAAATCGGGGATACGATAAGGATCACCATAGACGGTATAGAGAAGGAGTTTAAGATACTTGGAGTGTTAAAGGATGCGTTCTTCGGAGGCTCACTTATAGATTCCCCGAGATTCCTGATAAGTGAAGAGGATTTCTGTGAATATCTGAAAGCGGAAAATGTAGATGAGTATCTTGGAAGTATTGATTATTTCTATACGGATAATACGGATGACTTAAGAAAAGAGCTTGCCGACTGTACAAACATTGCCTTTATGGAAAAGAAGGGTACGATGAAACTTACTTACCTTATGGAAATGGTTGTTGCGGGACTTCTCATGATAGTAAGTATCTGCCTTATCATCATCGCCTTGTTTATACTTAAGTTTACAATATCCTTTACAATAAGCGAGGAGTTCAGGGAAATAGGTATCATGAAGGCGATAGGTATACCGAGTGCCGGTATCAGGATGCTGTATCTGGTAAAGTATCTGGCGCTTGCCGTGCTTGGAGCGGTGATCGGATTTATATGCTCATTTCCTTTTGCGGATATGCTTATGGAAAAGACCAAGGAAACCATTGTGATTTCCGATGAGGGTTCTCTGATGCTTTCGATAATAAGCGCGATAGTGGTTGTGGCGATAGTAATGTTCTTCGGATTCCGTTCCACGAGGCTTATAAAGAAGTATACTCCGGTTGATGCGATAAGGAACGGCAGTACAGGAGAAAGATATAAGAAGAAAGGTTTCCTGAGGCTTTCAAAGTCCGGCGTACGTCCGGCTCCGTTCATGGCGATAAATGATATCTTAAGCGGATTAAAGCGCTTCATGGTAATGATCGTAACCTTCAGTATCGGGATCCTGCTTGTAATGATAGTTCTCAACTGTATAAGCACCTTAAAGAGCGAAAAGCTTGTCAGATGGTTCGGTGTAACAGAAGCGGATGCATATCTTTCAAGTACAAAGAATATTACCGATTACCATAATGAAAACGGTAAGGAAATACTAAAGAAGGAGCTCGAAAACATAAGGCTTATCCTTGAACAGAACGGTATGCCCGCAAAGGTTGGCGCTGAGGTATTGTTTAATTATTCCCTGAAAAATGGAGATATGAAAGTAAATTCGATGGCATTTCTCGGAGTGAATACCGATACGAAAGATTATGATAACTATGTTGATGGTTCAGCACCACAGAACCCGAATGAAATCGCAGTCCATTATATGCTGCTGGATAGTCTTCATGCAACGATAGGTGACACTGTTACCGTTACCGATCCGGACGGATCAAGAGACTATATCGTTTCCGGTACCTTTGAGACCATGACGAACAGGGGCGAAGGTGTTAGATTCCATCAGGATGATGACAGGAACTATTTATATATGAACGGTATCTGGGGAATACAGATAGAGTTCACGGATAACCCTTCAGATAAGGAGACGGCGGCACGTCTGGAGAAGATGAAGGAAATCCTGCCGGATTACGAAATATATACGCCCGGTGGGTTTACCGACAAGACAATCCATTCGGCAGCTTACCTCGATGATACAAGATGGCTGGTTCTTCTGGTAGTGATCCTGATCAACATTTTGGTAGCGGTACTTATGGAAAAGTCCTTCCTTACAAAGGAACGTGGCGAGATAGCATGTATGAAGGCATTGGGATTCAGAAATTCAGCCATTGTATTCTGGCAGACCTTAAGAGTTTTCATAATATTGCTGATATCGACCGTGATAGCGATATGCTTAAACAATCCCGTATGCCAGATATCTGTGGGATCGATTTTCAAAGGAATGGGTGCAAAGAAGATAATCTTTGATCCGAATGTATTGGAAAGCTATGTGATATATCCTGCGATAATCATAGCTGCTACGCTGGTCGGAGTGTTTCTGACAGCGATGTCGGTAAGGCATATCAGTGCGAATGAGATCAATAGTATTGAGTAGACCCACCTAAGAGCGCAAAAAGTCTTCGCGTAGCGGAGTATGCAGGAGCAACACCGCCGGGTTCAACCCCGATACAGCGTCTGTCATGGATAGATTACTGTCAGAGAAGCGTAATAGTGTTTTATAAGAGTATTGAGTAAGAATCAATCATGGGGAAGGTTCTGTGATTGACCTGTGATTGAGCGGAGCGAAGGATCTAAAATATAATAGAAAGAGGATAATAAAATGGCTAAGAAGATTTTGGAAGTTAAGGATTTATGTAAGACATATGTTGTTAATAAGAGGCAGAACAATGTACTTAGGAATGTTAGTTTTGATGTTGAAGAGGGTGAGATGATAGCCATCATGGGACCTTCGGGTTCGGGAAAGTCAACCCTGCTTTATACCGTGTCTGGCATGGATAACATGACCGCAGGCGAGGTTAATTTCTGCGGTAAGGATATTTCAAAGCTTAAAGCTAAGGAGCTGGCGGATGTGCGTCTTAACGAGATGGGTTTTATCTTCCAGCAGATGTATATGCTGAAGAACCTGAACATCCTGGATAATATCATCCTTCCGGCACGCCAGTCTAAGGCAAATAAGCTTTCAAAGCAGGAGAAGAATGAATATGGCAAGGAGCTGATGAGAAAGCTCGGTATCATTGATATCGCCGAAAATGACATAAACGAGGTTTCCGGCGGACAGCTTCAGCGTGCATGTATCTGTAGGAGCATGATAAACAGACCTAAGCTTATTTTTGCAGACGAGCCTACCGGAGCCCTCAACCGTTCAAGCTCGGAGGAGGTTATGGCAGAGCTTGGAAAGATCAACCGCGAAGGCACGACAATAATGCTTGTAACTCATGACGCAAAGGTAGCGGCAAAATGCAGCAGGGTAATATATATAGTTGACGGAAACATAAAAGGAGAGTATAATTTAGGCAAGCCGGAAAACAACAGTGACATCAGGAGCAGGGAACGCGGCCTGAACGGCTGGCTCATTGAGCAAGGATGGTAAAAGCTTAGAATTTTTAGCGAAAAAGCTTAAGCTTTGCTTAAGCGCCGAAGTCTCTGAAATTTTAGCGAAAAAGCTCAAGCTTTGCTTAAGCGCCGAAGTCTCTGAAATTTTAGCGAAAAAGCTCAAGCTCTGCTTGAGCGCCGCGTTAAGAAATTTCTGAGACCGTTAAGAAATTTCTGAGACCGTTAAGTAAATTCTAAGCACCGGTAACATGAGGTTGCAGTAAATAACTATGTCAGACATTTTAGTTGTAGAAGATAATTTGGAGATGGGGACGCTCCTATGCGATTTTCTTAAGGCAGAGGGGTATTCCGTCGAGCATTGCCTTGACGGGGCGGATGCAATGGACATGTTTGTGGAATCCGGAGCAAAGCTTGTAATCCTCGATATAATGCTGCCGCATCTGGACGGGTACGGTATCTGTAAGAAGATCAGGGAAACAACGAACGTCCCGGTCATCATGGTCAGTGCCAAGAACATGAAGGACGATAAGCTTAAAGGACTTCTCCTGGGGGCTGATGACTATATTGAAAAACCCTATGACATTGATATTTTGATAGCCAAGATAAAGGGCATATTTACAAGAAGATACGGCTCCGATGTTCTGTCTGACGAAATACTGAGCATAGACAGGATAAGAAAGACCGTGACAAAGACAGGAACAGGGAAAAAGCTTGAGCTTACACAGAAGGAATACGAGCTGCTGTGCCTCCTGGTGGAGAACACCGGGAAGACCATGAACAAGGATTTCATGTTCAATAAAATATGGGGAACGGACAGCGACTCGGAACAGCAGACTCTTACGGTGCATATCAAATGGCTCAGACAGAAGATAGAGGACGATCCGAAAAATCCCAAACATATCGTGACGGTCTGGGGCGTAGGATACAGATATGAGGTATGATCCATGAAGGGGTTTATTAAGCTTTTGGCCGCTGTCATAGTGATCATGGCGGCAGCCGTTGTTACAGTCAATACAATCTTAATAACCGGAAAAAAGGGCGACGAAAGTCGCCCTTATCGCGTTGAGGCGGAAAGGATCGTCTATGAAATGGAGCAGGGAAAAGAGGCGGATCTTTCCGAATACAAATACATAACAGGAATACATACGTTCGATGCCGGCATGACCGGCGAAAGCTTTTATGACGTGAACAATGATTATCTGGTGAGGGTTGTAAACGGTAAGACTTACAGGTTTGATTATGACAGACCCGGTATCGATGATGATTTCGGCAAGCTTATTTTAATATTCAATCTTTGTCTGGCAGTTTTCTTTATAATGGTTGTCGGCATCCTGCTCTATATCAAATACAGGATCATAAAACCGTTTGACAGGATGAACGGTCTTGCAAAAGAACTTGCGAAAGGGAATTTAACTGCGCCGATCGAGGCTGAAAAGTCAAAGTATTACGGGGATTTCATATGGGGGCTGAACATTTTGAGGGATAAGCTTGAAAAGGGCCGTGAGAAGGATCTGGAGCTGAAAAGGAACAACAAGAGCCTGATACTGTCACTTTCCCATGACATCAAGACGCCGATAGGTATAATCGAACTGAATGCGAAGGCTCTTGAACGCGGTCTGTATGATAATGATAAGGAAAAGAAGGACCGTATAACCGGCGTGATAAAGGAGAAGTGCGACGAGATAAAGAATTATGTAGATCAGATAATAAAGGCATCAAAAGACGATATCCTTGATGTTGAGGTAAAAAACGGCGAGTTTTATCTGTCGGAGATCATGAAAAGCATAGAATCGGTATATACCGACAAAATGGAGATGTTCAAGGTGGACTTTACGATAGAAGAATATTCGGACTGCCTGTTAAAGGGAGATGCCGACAGGGCTGTAGAGGTGCTGCAAAATCTTCTGGAAAATGCCATAAAATACGGTGACGGCAGAGAGATACAAATAAGCTTCAGACGTGAAGAGGAAAGTCTGCTGATCTCGGTTTCCAATACCGGATGTACGCTTGACGATACCGAACTGCCGCATATCTTTGACAGCTTCTGGAGGGGGTCAAATGCCGGAACAAAGACGGGAAGCGGACTCGGGCTTTATATATGCAGACAGCTTATGAACCGTATGAACGGTGATGTTTTTGCAGTTATAGACGGGGATTTGATGGCGGTAACGGCTGTTTTCGGGATGGCATGATTTTTAATATCACTGTTGACATTGACAGGTCGGAAGGTTAAAATATAATTGTTGTGAATCGGAGATGTCTCTGGCGGCTTCCTTAAGGAGAGGGGAAGGTTGATATGGACAGGATACTGATAGCTATAGCGGGGGTTATGATGTTATTTGGCATATTCGGAAACAGTGATAAAGGACTGGCAACTTCCGGAAGCTGCGGAGAAAACATCCGTTGGGAGTATGACAGCTCAAAGAAGGTGCTCACCATTACCGGTACCGGTGAGATGGTAACTACCGACCGGTTCATGTGGAGTGACTATAAGATAAAGAAGCTTGTGATCTCTGAGGGCATTACCTCGATAGCGGCGGAAGCTTTCTATTCCAACCATAATCTTACGGGAGAGCTTGTATTGCCGGAAAGCCTTCTTGAGATAGGTGACTTTGCATTTTACGGATGTGAAGGGCTTACCGGAGAACTGAAGCTGCCCGATTCCGTGGAAAAGGTCGGAAATTATGCGTTTGTGCGTTGTAAAGGCTTTACAGGCATAAAGCTTTCAAAGTCTCTTAAAATTATCGGAGATGAGACGTTTTCGGGACTGAAGGGTCTTAAAGGGAGACTGATCCTGCCGGATGGTCTTGAAACTATAGGAAAATGTGCTTTTGACGAGGCGGAAGGCATAACGGGGGATCTGATCATACCGGATTCCGTCACATCTATCGGGAATTATGCGTTTGCGCAGTGCGGGTTTGACGGAAGGCTTAAGCTATCCGCTTCATTAACGGATATCCCGTTCAACTGCTTTAATCAGTGCAATTCCTTTAAGGGTGATCTTGAGATTCCCGCCGGAGTTGTCACGATAACAGAGATGGCGTTCCGCGGATGCGGCTTTGACGGAAAGCTGATACTTAATGACGGTCTTAAATCCATAGGTGATTATGCATTTGATTATAACAGGAATCTTACCGGTAAGCTGGTAATACCGGACAGTGTTGAATACATAGGACAGAATGCTTTTTGCGGTGACGGTTCTTTTACGGGACTGAAGCTTCCGGAAGGTCTTCAGGCGGTATGCAGTGAGACCTTTAACGGATGTTCCGGTATGACCGGACAGCTTGTTATCCCCGATACGGTGGTTTTCATCGGAAACAAAGCTTTCAACGATACGGGTTTTACCGGGGCTTTAAGCTTACCGGATAAATTAAGATCCATAGGCAAATTTTCATTCTCGGGATGTGAAAGCCTTACCTTGATTTCCGGCTTCCCGGAAAATCTTGAAAGTATTAAAAGAGGTGCATTCTCTGGCTGCAGCGGACTTGCAGGTGACATTATCATACCTGACAGTGTTTACACTATCGGTGAGAATGCTTTTCAGGATTGTAAGGGTCTTACTTCGGTTACATTCGGAAAAAATGTAAAAAGTATAGGAAAAAGAGCCTTTTACGGATGTGAATCTCTTAAATCCGTGAAGTTTACGGGGAATACTGCCGATTATTATGAAGGCTCTGAGGAAAAACCGAGCTTTCCCGAGGGCTGCAATATCGATATACCTGCGGGATCGGAGAAGCTTAAAGAGCTGTGGGAACAGGAGAGCATTAAGACCGGAGACGTGAAAAAGGACAGTGAAAACGTACAGGCAAGGGAACAGCCGTATTACTGGACTATGGCTCTAAGCGGAGAAGGATTTGAAGGCAGCGGCCGATTTGCGGATGTGACTTTGAAGTTTTCCGGTAATATACTTAGCGTTTACATTAACGGCAGGCATTTGGCGGAAAAAAGCTTTTCTGCTGACAGGGATAATTATAAAGAAGGTGAACAGATAGTATATACTGACGGATTCTATTGTCGCGACGGTATCATAAAAGAACTGAGCTATGAAAGAGGATACCGTAACTCACATATACTTCGCGCTGTTCTCGTTCATGAGGATGATACAACGGAAGAAGTGGTTTTCAGTACCGATTCCGAAGAGAAGCTGTATATTAATACTGTCTGGGAAGGACAGAGGGAGACAGTTTCTGTTCAGATATAAAAAAACATACTGCGTTTTACAAGGGAAAGGAGCATTATGAAACTGATTTATGATGTAGCTGACAAACCCAGAGGAGCGAAACTGCTGACGTTCGCATTGCAGCAGATGCTGGCAATCCTTGCATGTACCATAGCGGTGCCGATGCTCGTAGGAAACGGCATGACTCCGGCAGCCGCAATGTTCGGAGCGGGAGCCGGAACGGTAGTTTATCTTCTTTTCACAAAAAGGAAGAGCCCTGTATTCTTAGGATCGTCATTTGCGTTTTTGGGATCCATGAGTTCTGCTTTTGCCGGCAGTGTATCGATGCAGCTCGGATTCTTCGGACTGATGATCGGTGCGTTGTTCGCAGGATTGGTTTATGTTGTTATCGCTATCGTTGTAAAATTTGTGGGAGTAGAGTGGATAAATAAGCTGATGCCTCCGGCAGTCATCGGACCTACAGTAGCCATTATCGGTCTCTGTCTTTCGGGAAATGCGGTCGGAGATCTGCAGAAGGGTGATGTTATGATTGCGGATAAAATGGCTGCATCGCCGTATGTAGCTATTGTTGTCGGACTTACGACACTGGTTGCGGTTATGCTCTGTGCAGCTTATGGAAAGACTACCACAAAGCTCATCCCCTTTGTTCTGGGAATTCTTGTCGGATATATAGTTGCTCTTGTCATGACAATAATAGGTGACGCAGCAGATATCAACGAATTTAAGCTGATCGATCTTTCGGTATTTAAGTCTTATATGTTCCCTGACGGCAGTATTTCAACAGAAACATTTTTCAGGCTTCCGGATTTCATATTCATAGAAGGATTTAAGGGAGCAGGTGAAGCTACCGGAAGTTATATCCTGACTATTTTCGCCGCATATGTTCCCGTAGCGTTTGTAGCATTTGCGGAGCATGTTGCAGATCATAAGAATCTTTCTTCAATCATCGAAAAAGATCTGCTTAAAGATCCAGGCTTACAGAATACTTTACTCGGAGACGGCGTTGGTTCAATAGTTGGAGCATTCTTTGGCGGAAGCCCGAACACCACTTACGGTGAGTCGATCGCATGCGTAGCCATAACGGGAAATGCTTCAAGTATAACTATCCTGGCAGCAGCCATAGGTTGTATGGCGTTTTCTTTCCTGACTCCGCTGGTTGCGTTTATTGATTCCATACCTTCATGTGTAATGGGTGGTGTATGTATTTCACTGTACGGATTTATCGCAGTATCCGGACTTAAGATGCTTCAGAAGGTTGACCTCGGCAAAAACAGGAACCTGTTTACAGCATCGATAATCTTCATAAGCGGTATCGGTGGATTATATATAGAAATCGGGGACGTTAAGATCACTACGATCGCAACAGCACTGATACTCGGTATCCTGACCAACACGCTGCTTGCACGTTCGGATGAAGAAAAAGCGAAAAAATAAAAATACATTTAAAGAGAGGTAGCATATCATGTCAGGTAAAACAGTTATACTGGAACATCCTCTGATCCAGCACAAGATTTCACTGCTCAGGGATGAAAGAACAGGTACAAGGGACTTCAGAGTCCTGGTAAGCGAGATAGCAATGCTCATGGGTTTTGAAGCATTGAGGGATCTCCCCACCGAACTGGTTGAAGTTAAAACTCCCATAACCACGGCAAAGGTACCGATGATCGCAGGGAAGAAGCTTGCGGTCGTTCCGATACTTCGTGCGGGACTCGGGATGGTTGACGGGATACTGAATCTTGTTCCTTCGGCAAAGGTAGGACACATCGGTCTGTACCGTGATGAAGTAACTCACGAGCCGCATGAGTATTATTGCAAGCTTCCCAGTGAGATAGCAGGGCGTCTGGTGATCCTTTGCGATCCTATGCTCGCCACAGGCGGTTCCGCTGTTCAGGCAGTTGATTTTATTAAGGAAAAGGGATGCAATCATATTAAGTTCATGTGCATAATCGCAGCACCCGAAGGCCTTTCCCTTCTGCAGAAGAAGCATCCGGATATTGATATTTACTGCGGATGTCTTGATGATCATCTGAATGAGAACGCATATATCGTTCCCGGCCTCGGCGATGCCGGAGACAGGATTTTCGGAACGAAATGACGGAGTTTGTCCGGTAAAAGCATGAAGGATAAAATGGTCATAACGGAATTTGAATTTAAAGTTCCGGATATTATAAGGGAGTGGGCTGAAGAACATGATGTTCCCATAGTCAGAACGCCTTTGGATTTTAAGAAAATAGATGCTGAATATATTATAGAGTATTCTGAGGACAGGGATGTTTCATATCTTGAAAGGATATGGTGTCATTCCCGAAACATCCCTGCCGTCATCGGTGAGACGGAACGTCTTATCATAAAGGAGATAGGAGAAGACGATATTAAGAGATATAGAGAGCTTATACAAATGTATCGCCGGTATCTGAAAATCTCCGATATGGCCGATCTGAGTTTTGAAGAATTTAAGGAGAGGCATGAGGCGTATATCAGGTACAGTTACCAATTCCTGGAATACGGGATTTACGGTATATACTTAAAAGCGGAGAAGGAAAAAGGACTGGTCGGTATAGCCGGGATTGACGGAACCGATGAGCCGGAGATTTCATATGCGCTGTATCCGGAGTATCAGGGAAAGGGCTATGCCTTTGAAGCCTGTGAATGCATCTTAAGATATGTTAATGAAAATGAGATGGCGGGAAAAATACATCTTTATACCGATGTATCCAATTCCCGCTCGTTTAAACTTGGAAACAAATTAAAAAAGGTCTATCCTGAACTGGTTCTTCACATAACGGATCCGGACGGGAAAGAACACAATGATCCGGAGGAATGAACAATGAATAATGAAGAACTTACCAAAAAAGAGACAGAGATGATTCCTGCTCCACTGAAAGGTGAAGAATTCCGTTTCGATGCATTTAAAAACGGAAATGTTTTGTATAATAAAAAGAAAAACAGGCTTCCGGCTATGGGCTGGAACAGCTGGAATGCGTTCGGAAGCGGAAATACGGAAGCATTGACAAAGGCAATGGCCGACAAGATAGTCGAGCTCGGGCTGGACAAGCTCGGATATGAGTACTGTGTTCTTGATGACGGATGCTACTGCTCCGAACGTGAAGACGGAAAGCTTAAAAACGAACCGGAGAAGTTCCCTTCGGGATTCAGGGCACTTGCAGACTATATTCATTCAAAAGGCCTTAAATTCGGTATGTATAATGATATAGGTACAAACCTCTGCGCCGGAGCGGCAGTAGGAACATATCTGCATGAGGCAGTTGATGCAAAATCTTATATTGACTGGGGCGTTGACTTTATAAAGGTAGATAACTGCTACTACATGTTTGATAATGCCACATTTTCAAATCCGGAAAATGCACGTTTTACATATGCCCCCAATATTAAAGGTATAAAGCTTGTTTCAAAGAAATATTCAGACAGCATTATCCTGTCTGTTGAAGAGGCCGGTAAGCTTACAGGGAAAGGTGCAAAGCTTAACGAAGAAGGTGAGGTAAAGTATGCTACAAATATCGGCACCTTCGACGGCACCAATACAGGAACCACTCCGGTAGGAGACATGAGCGGAGAACTTCATTTTAATTTTAACATCGGAATTCCTGATGAATATGAAGAAAACGATCTGTTTGTCGAATATGCCACAGGCCGTGAACCGGGAGTCGGAGAATGGCTCCAGATAGCTGTTGACAATGAAGACGGATCCAAGCTTATATATGATGACTTCTTAGAAGCATCAGAGGGTAAAGAAAGCTTTATCATGTCAAAGGCCATACCGATTACTCTTAAAAAAGGAAAAAATATCATACGTCTTATGAATCACAGAAGACAGGAAAATACGCTTAATTCATATGCAGAGCTCTTAAAGGGATTTAATGAAGCGGCACCGGATAATGACATAATCCTGTCGATATGTGAATGGGGTAAGACCCAGCCTCAGAACTGGGGCTACAAGGTGGGAGATTCCTGGAGAATACTGAACGATATAACCTTCCGCGTGGGCTGGGACGGAAATCCCGGTATCGGAAGATGGTTTGATCCGGGAACACCTTCGGTTACATCTCAGTATAACAAGGCGGTCGTAATGGATGAGTTTGCAGGACTTGACAAGGGCTGGAACGATCCGGATATGTTGATGATAAGTATGGAAGGATTGACCGACATACAGTGCAAGACCCACATGACCATGTGGTGCATGATGAACTCACCCCTTATGCTCGGACTTGACCTTCGTCGTGTTGAAAAGGATGACTGGATATACAGGATCATAGCAAATAAAGAAATGATCGCACTTAACCGGGATGCTTTGGGAGTTCAGGCTAAACGTGTACGAACCACGATAGATACGGAAGACCCTTCTAAGGAATACATAACAAACAATAACCGCGTGGATATACTTGTAAAGCCTCTGGCGGACGGCAGCGCTGCCATATCCTTCATAAATGTGAGCGAGATAACAAAAGAAGGACGTTTCAGTATTTCTGCAGATGATATTCCTTTTGATACCTTTAAGAAAGGTTCAAAGTACAGCGTGACAAACCTTTGGACCGGTGAAAACAGTGTAAACACCACCGGAGTATTTGAAGCCGGAACACTTGCAGCCTGCGACAATGTCACCATCAGGGTAAAGGCAACAGATTAAGCTATGCTTGTAAAAGAATTTTATGAAATACTTGAAAAATCATCGGTTTCTTATCGGACTGTCCTCACAAACGGGGACAGTCCGGATTTATCGGGACAGATTGACTTTGCAAAATCGGACGAGCTTCTTGAAAGAAGGACTGCGGCACATATTGTACACTATATTTTGAAAAACATACTGAAAGAGACTGACGAGCCGGATATAACCTTGGCATTTGAACTAAAGGATATATATGAGTGTAAAGTCTGCCTTCCGCATATCGCACAGGTATACGTGAAGGGGATAATGTCTGCGGAAGGAAACGCTTTCGGAGTAAGAAAACCGGTTGATGATGGGGAAGCTAAAGAGATAGCCGTTCGGATTTTTGATAGAGCATCAAGAGTCAGACCGGAAGCGGTTACATTCCAAAGTGCTGTTTCAGTTTTGACAGAGGACGGACTTGAAAAGCTGATAAAGGAATATAGTCCGCTGATACTGGATATTGATACGATTGATGCAGCTGAAACGGGTGAATCGAAGTTAAAGGACTTTATTATAACGAAAAAAGAGTTTGACACTAATAAAAAAATAACAAAAATTCCCATGACACAGATAATAAGGAATCCGTACTGTATAAGAAGCTATATTGAGAGTATTGCAAGGTTCGATACGAACGATCTTGCATATCCGGTAGTCATATTAAGCAGAAGTACGGAATGCGCCCAAACAACAGGAGAGTGCCTGGTTCAGGCCGGTTACAGAAATGTGTGGATGGGGTATTTTGATCCGGTATTTATGCAGAAAATTTGGGGGAAAAGAGTAAACGAGAGTAAACCAGAGTAAACGAGAGTAAAAGAATTTAAAAGAGTAAACGAGAGTAAAAGTTTCTTACTAGAGATATCATAAATGGAAAATAGGAGAGGGAAACCAGCTATGGCGGAGACAAAGAAATACATTTCAGATATCCATATGGAGGATTATACGGCCTGCTATGAGGATAAGCTTGTAACGGTAGACTCGTTTGTTTTTGATGGCGGCAGGAAAAAGGAGTCATTAAATGGGTTTTGGCATTATGCGATAGATCAGTATGATACTTGCGTACGTCAGAAATGGTATATTGAAAGAAAGTATGATAACAGGGGATTCAGTCTTCCTGTTGACTATTCCTTTGATGAGTGGCCTGTCATGAAGCTTCCGGCATGCTGGAATACGGTGGATCCGCAGTTCCTGCTATATGAAAGCAGCATGGTCTTTACCAGAACGTTTTTGTATGTTCCGGAAAATGATGAAAAGGTATTCTTAAGGGTTGGCGCTGCAAATTATATTTTCAGGGTATTTTTAAATGGTCAGTATATTGGCATGCACAGAGGCGGCTCGACTCCGGCCTATATGGATGTTTCAGAGGCTCTGGCGAAAGAGAACCGGATTATTATCCAGGTTGATGCATCACGCAGACCGGAGCAGATTCCTCCTGAAAACACCGATTGGTTTAATTACGGCGGCGTATATCGTGATATAGAACTGATACGTGTACCTAAGATTTATATCAAGAGCTTTAGAACAGAACTTGTACCCGACGGAACATTTAAAAACATAAGGGTTGAAATAAAAATGTCGGAGCCGGTAGATACCACAGCTACGGTAACGATACCCGAGCTTGGCATTTCACAGGAGATAAAGGTGAGCGGCGGTGCAGGAAACATAGTTATAGAATGTGAGCCCGATCTGTGGACGCCTGAAAATCCCGTGCTTTATGATATAGAAGCAACATGCCTCGATGATATTGTATCCGATAGAGTCGGTTTCAGGGAAATAAGAGTATCGGGCAGGGAAATACTGCTTAACGGTAAATCGATTTTCTTAAAAGGCATCAGCTGCCATGAGGATAGTGTTATAAACGGAAAAGCACTTAACGACGAGGAACGTAAAGAAAATATAAGGATAGCCAAGGAACTCGGATGTAATTTCATGCGTGTCGCACACTATCCGCATCATGAAAACATGGCTAAACTTGCTGATGAAATGGGTCTGTTGTTATGGGAGGAAATACCTGTATACTGGGCGGTGAGGTTTAGCCGTGAAGGAACATATTCTGACGCAGAAAACCAGTTAAAGGAACTCATTACAAGAGATTACAACCGGGCAAGCGTGATCATATGGTCTGTCGGAAACGAAAATGCGGATTCCGATGAGAGACTGGCATTTATGAAAGGACTGGCCGATTGTGCTCATACGATGGATAAGACAAGGCTTGTTTCGGCGGCGTGTCTGGTAGATGGCGATGGAAACAAGATAGCAGACAGACTGGCAGAGTATTTGGACATCATAGGCGTAAATGAATACTGCGGATGGTATACACCCGATTTTTCGGCACTTCCCGAACTGATGAAAAACAGTAATCCGGACAAGCCTGTGATAATCACGGAATTTGGAGCGGATGCGCTTTCAGGTCATCATGGCACAATATCTGACAAAGGTACGGAGGAGTGCCAGGAATATGTGTATGAAAGGCAGACGGAGGTCCTTGGGAGTATCGATTATATAAAAGGAATGACACCCTGGATATTGTATGATTTCAGATGCCCCAGGAGGACAAGCAGTATCCAGAAGTATTACAACAGAAAGGGTCTTTTATCCGAGGACAAAAAATACAGGAAACCGGCATTCTATGTTCTGCAAAGGTTTTATAAAGAGAATATATAGTTTATTCAAATTTGCCACAAGTTGTGGCAAATATTGTAGGTAAAGATACTGAAGCAAATTTCCTACAACTTGTGGGAGAATTGAATTTACAAGAAAAGATGAAGGCGGATTCAGTTATTCGAAAATTTCGAATAACTGCCTTAAATGGTAAGTTATATGATAAAATCATAATAATCTTAAGGTTATTAAACCAACTAGGATTGTATCGCCAATAGGCATTACTTGCCACGTCTCAGGAATTACACCAAAGTCAGTATGTTTTAAAGCCGGCGAGTCAAGGAACTTTAGGTCAATAAAATATGCATCAAATAAAGTATGTAGTTGCTGCTCTAAATTATCATTTAGTGTACAAATAATAATTCTGAAAGGATTTGTTACATGAATGATTTAATAAAGTATACAAATACAAATGACATAATGGGTGATGTATGTAACATCATTGAGAGTGCACAGCGAGTGGCGATTCAGTCGGCTAATATTTCATTGGTATTAAGAAATTGTTTTTTGGGAAAGCGAATTTCTGAGGAAGAGTTAAAAGGCGAAGACAGGGCTGAATATGGATTGGAAGTTGTTTAAAGTCTTTCAGATTCTTTTACAGAAAAGTATGGAAAAGGCTTTAGCAAGAGAACAATTTACAAGTTTTTACAATTCTATAAGACGTTTCCGGAGATTGTGCCGACACTGTCGGCACAATTCTTGTCGTGGTCTCATTACGAGCGTTTGCTTCAGGTTAATGACACGGATGCTCGTGAATGGTATGCAACACTTACAGGGAAGCTACAATTACACCAGTTCGTATCGGAGAGGGTAAGCCTTATTCATATATGGATGAAGAAATCGAGGAAATGCCGATATCATTTGTTGCTGAAGACCCTGCGGAATAGGGATTAAGCGTCCCATATTACCATGACACAGAAAATCGGGAATCCGTATTGCATTAAGAAACTTAAGAATAAAACTATCATAGCTGTTGGGAGTTTTAGGATGGTTGCGGAAATAATTTCCTGAAACTAAAAAAAGTTGTTGACAAATTACCAATTTAGTGCTTTAATATAGAAAATCGAAAAACCGTTGAGGAAGAGTGAGTAGTATTTGAGATTCTTTCACAGAGAACCGCTGGTGGTGGGAATGCGGTATTGATATCAGATATGAATGGACTTCTGAGGGCAAACAGAAATGTTTTAAGCAGAGTATGGGAGACGTAGCTGGACTCTACGTAAAAAAAGTCGGCATATGATGGTATGCTTTCAAGATGACAACTGCCTGAGTATGCGTTAAGTGGATGCATAGCATCAAGCAGGGTGGCACCGCAGATCAAAAAGATTTGTCCCGGCATATTCTTTATGGATATGCCGGTTTCTTGTTTTAAGGAGAAAAAATGATACTTGATAAAATTGTTGAAGACAAAAAGATAAGACTGGTTGAACATAAGGCAAGAATCTCTGAAAAGGAGATGATAAGACTTGCCGATGAGACATTAAGGAACGGGATAAGACCTGAAGGACTTTTTTATGACAATCTGAAGAAACAGGGAATCTCGATCATAGCTGAGTTTAAGAAGGCTTCACCGAGTCTCGGAAAGATCGAAGCAAAGGTAGGGCTTGATGACAGGATCGAAAAATACAATAATTCGGCGGATGCGATATCGTGCCTTACAGAGGAAGATCACTTTAACGGAAATATCGATTATCTGAAGGAGATACGAGTAAAATCTGAACTGCCCATCTTAAGAAAAGATTTCATGATAGAAGAATATCAGTTCTATGAGGCAAAGGCAGCAGGTGCCGATGCAGTACTTCTTATAACGGCTATACTTGATGATGCAAGGATGAAAAGCTTTTATGAGCTGGCAACGAGTTTAAAGCTTGGGGTTCTGGTAGAGACTCATGATGAATATGAGATTGAACGTGCGATGAAGATCGATCCCATGATAATCGGAGTCAACAACAGGAATCTGAAGGATTTCAGCATATCGCTCGAAAATACGGGAAGGCTCAGAAAGTACATACCTGAGGACAAGGTGTTTGTATCTGAGAGCGGTATAATGACGGCAGAAGATGTGAAGTACTTAAAGAGTCTGAATGTTGACGGCTTTCTGATCGGAAGAGCTTTTATGGAGGCTGAAGATCCGGAAGCACTTGCTAAATTATGGAAGAGTATTTGAGTACAACTCAAAGAGAAAAGCTTAAACAGAAAAGAAAAACGTTAATGAGCTTAAAGAAAAATTATGGTAATATATTGAGGAACATATGGAACAGAAGGATATAACAAGAGACAAAACCGAACGAGGGGCGCCGATCGTACCGCAGATAAAGATATGCGGCATAACCTCCGAGGCGGAGGCGGAATACCTGAATGAGTCCAAGGTTGATTACGCAGGATTTGTTTTCTTTGAAAAAAGCAAGAGAAATATTTCTTTGGAAAAAGCGGAAAAGATATTTAAATATCTTTCACCCGATATAAAGAAAGTCGCGGTAATGGTTTCGCCGGATACCGAAATGATATCAAGGTTAAATGAAACAGGCTTTGATATTGTACAGATCCACGGAGAAATGAATGACCAAATACTTGAAGCGGTTGACAAGCCTGTCTGGCGAGCACTGAACCTAAAGGGGCTTTCGGAACTTGACAAAGACGAGACAGATAACGGACCGGGAAAACGATGGCGGGACTTATCCGAAAAAATAAAAGGACTTGTACTCGACGCGCCCAACTATGGAAGCGGAATGACCTTTGACTGGTCGGAAGCTTCAAAAATAAGCGACTTTTTAAAGGAAAACCTTGAGGGCAGAAAGTTCATCCTTGCCGGAGGCCTTAACAGCGGCAATGTCAGTGAAGGGATAAGGATATTCAGTCCCGACATTGTGGATGTTAGTTCCGGAGTGGAAGGTGAAAAAGGGAAGGACAGAAGAAAAGTCGAAGAGTTTGTAAAAGCAGTAAGAAGTCTGGATATAGAATGATTATTACAGAAATAAATTCAAACGGAAAGGAACAGAAAATGAACAAGAAAGCATATTACGGAGAATACGGCGGACAGTTTGTATCGGAATCGCTGATGAACACATTACAGGAGATCGACGAAGCCTTTGAGGAGGCGATAAAGGATCCGGAGTTCATAAAAACATATCACTATTACTTAAAGCAGTATGTAGGTCGTGAGACTCCCCTTTATCTTGCGGAAAGGCTGACCGAGAAATACGGGACAAAGATCTATCTTAAGCGTGAAGACCTGAACCATACCGGTGCACATAAGATAAACAACGTAATAGGTCAGGTGCTTCTTGCAAAAAGAATGGGCAAGAAGAAGATAATCGCAGAAACAGGCGCAGGACAGCACGGCGTTGCAGCAGCTACCGGAGCAGCCCTCTTCAATATGGAATGTACGGTTTACATGGGAAAAGAAGATGTTAAGCGTCAGGCGTTGAATGTAATGAGAATGGAAATGCTCGGAGCAAAGGTTGTATCGGTGGAATCGGGAAGCAACACCTTAAAGGATGCAACCAACGAGGCAATACGTACATGGGCAAAGACAGCTGAAGATACTTTTTACATCATAGGTTCCGCAATAGGACCATATCCTTATCCGAAGATGGTAAAGGAATTTCAGGCAGTTATCAGCCGTGAAGCAAAAAAACAGCATTATGAAGCAGAAGGAAAGCTCCCTGATGTCGTTATGGCATGTGTCGGAGGCGGATCGAATTCGATCGGAATGTTTGCCGATTTCATCGATGAGCCGGGTGTAGAGCTTATAGGAGTAGAGGCAGCCGGAAAGGGCATTGACACAAACGAGCATGCGGCTTCGATGGCTAAGGGACGTCCCGGAGTATTACACGGAACAAGATCCTATCTTTTACAGGATGATGACGGAAACATCCAGCTTGCACATTCGATCTCGGCAGGACTTGATTATCCGGGTGTTGGTCCGGAGCATGCATATCTCCATGATACGGGCCGTGCAAAATACGTACCGATAACCGATACCGAGGCGATGGATGCACTGATGGAGCTTACAAGACTTGAGGGAATCATCCCTGCAATAGAGAGCGCTCATGCAGTTGCTTACGCGCTTAAAAAAGCTAAGGAGATGACCATGGATCAGTCAATGATCATCTGTCTTTCCGGCAGAGGCGACAAGGATGTAAATACCATTTCGGATTACCTTGCAGGCAAGGGATATTTAAACTGATAATTGACTAACCGTACCGGAGAGGCGAAAAAAGTGAACGTCATTCCGGAGTCTAAGACAAAAAGGAGAAATCATGAGCTTGAACAGAATAGAGAAAAAGATGGAAGAGCTAAAAGCTCAGAATAAAAAAGCTGTTATAACATATATCACAGCAGGGCTTCCGAACATGGACGCCACCAAAGAGATAATAAAGGCACAGGAAGGAAATACTTCCGTGATAGAACTTGGCATACCGTTTTCGGATCCGATAGCGGACGGTCCGGTCATCCAGCAGGCTTCCTATGAGGCAATACAGGCCGGAGCATCGCTCAAAAAGACCTTTGCACTTATGGAAGGATTAAGAAAAGAGGGAAGCGAACAGCCCATACTTTTTATGATGTATTACAACACCATAGTAAATTACGGGATAAATGCATTTGTTAAGAAATGTAATGAAGCCGGAGTAGATGGACTAATAGTACCGGATCTTCCTTTCGAGGAGCAGGATGACCTATTAAAGGCGCTTGAACAAAACGACGCCACAATACTTATCCAGCTTGTTTCACCTGTATCGAAAAATAGGATACCTGGAATACTTGAGAAAGCCAGAGGCTTTGTTTACTGTGTATGGGCAATGGGAGTTACCGGACAGTCGGGCAGCTTCCACCGCGAGATAATCGATTATTTAAGCAGCGTAAAAAATATTTCAAAGATTCCCGTTATGATGGGTTTCGGAATAAGGGACGCCAAGGACGTTGAACCCATGAAGGATATAATAGACGGAGTAATAGTGGGATCGCATTTCATAAATCTTTTAAGAGAAGCAGGCTTCAATCCAGCAGCTGCTAAGGAGTATACCGCTAAGCTCAGCAAAGAGATAAACTGATCCGGGGATTTGCCGGGATACAAAATAGAAAAGGAGAAAAAAACAATGATCAGAGAAGCAATCGAGAAAATAGTCAATAAAGAAGATCTTTCATATAATGAGGCCTATACGGTCATGAACGAGATAATGGACGGTACGTCGTCACAGACACAGAATGCGGCATTTCTTGCGGCACTTTCTGCAAAGAGCGCAAAGGCAGAGACCATTGACGAGATCATGGGCTGTGCAGCAGCAATGAGAGAGCATGCATTAAAAGTTGATGCAGGTGATATGGACACGTTAGAGATAGTAGGTACCGGCGGAGACAAGGCAGGAAGCTTTAATATTTCAACAACTACGGCTTTTGTAACAGCGGCAGCGGGAGTAAAGGTTGCAAAGCACGGAAACAGGGCAGCTTCATCCAATTCGGGAACAGCTGACTGCCTTGAGGCGCTTGGCGCGAATATCGATCTTGCTCCCGAAAAATGTGTCGAGCTTCTTAAAAATACCGGCTTCTGTTTCTTCTTTGCGCAGAAATACCATACTTCCATGAAATTCGTAGGCTCAATAAGAAGGGAGCTCGGATTCAGGACAGTATTTAATATCCTGGGACCGCTGACCAATCCGGCAAATCCCAAGAGACAGCTTCTCGGCGTATATGACGAGTATCTTATAGAGCCGCTGGCACAGGTTCTTTCCGGCCTCGGTGTAAAGAGGGGAATGGTAGTATACGGAAGAGAAAAGCTTGATGAGATATCCGCAGCAGGCGAGACAGCGGTTTGTGAGTTTAAGGACGGATGGTTCAAGACCTATGTGATCAAGCCAGAGGATTTTGGTCTTGCAAGATGTGAGAAGAATGATCTTAAGGGCGGGACACCTGCGGAGAATGCACAGATCACACGTGATATCTTAAGCGGAAAGGAAAAGGGCGGAAAGCGTGATACTGTCCTTATGAACGCAGGTGCCGCACTTTATATTTCGGATAAGGCAGAAAGCCTTAAGGCAGGTATAGAGCTTGCAAAGGAACTTATAGACAGCGGCAAGGCTTCTGAAGTTCTGGATAGATTTATCGTTGAATCGAAGTAATAAAACAGCCTGGATATATCCAGATGATCAAAAGAAAGAAAACCGGGAGAAAAACGATGTACACACCATCATTGGATGAAGCTATAAAAATAAAAAATGATTATGATTATATCCCCATAAAGAGGGAAATACTGTCGGATATAAGAACTCCGATAGAGGTTATCAGGATTTTCAAAGGTATGAGCAAGCATGTTTTTATGCTTGAAAGTGTGGAAAATCAGGAAAACTGGGGAAGATACACTTTCCTGGGGTATAATCCGAAACTCTGCATTACCTGTATGGACGGTAATCTTAAGGTTTATGATGATGAAGGAAGGCTTCTTGACAGTGAAAAGACAAAAAAACCTTCCGAATATATCAAAAAACTGCTTTCAAAACACAGAAGTCCGAGATTTGAAGACTTCCCTACTTTTACCGGCGGGCTTGTAGGATATTTTGCTTATGATTATATAAAATACAGTGAACCTAAGCTGAACCTCGACGCAAGGGATGAGGAAGGCTTCAAGGATGTAGATCTGATGCTTTTTGACAGGGTTATATGTTTTGATAATCTGAAGCAAAAGATCATCGTTATCGCAAATGCATCTACATCGGATTTTGATGCTTCATACAAAAAAGCACAGAAGGATATAGATGAGATAATCAGTCTGATAATAAACGGAAAACCTGCGGATATTGAGAAAGGCAGGATGCTGTCACCCTACAGGAAGCTCTTTGAAAAAGACGAATTCTGCGATATGGTGGATCAGGCAAAAGAGCATATCTATGAAGGAGATATCTTCCAGGTGGTACTGTCCAACAGGCTTGTTGCCGACTTTGAGGGAAGCCTTTTTGATACCTACAGGGTTCTGAGAACCATAAACCCTTCTCCGTATATGTTTTATTTCTCGGGAGATGACATTGAAGTGGCGGGTGCGTCTCCGGAAACTCTTGTAAAATGTGAGAATGGAGTTCTGCATACTTTCCCTCTTGCCGGTACCAGAAGAAGAGGTAAAGACGAAGCTGAGGACAAGGCTTTGGAAGCGGAGCTTCTCAGGGATGAGAAAGAACTTGCCGAGCATAACATGCTGGTGGATCTCGGAAGAAATGATCTTGGAAAAATAAGCACGTTCGGTTCGGTAAATGTTGAAAAATATATGGCGATTCAGCGCTTTTCGCATGTTATGCACATTGGTTCGACAGTATGCGGTAAATTAAGGGATGACTGTCATCCTCTGGATGCGATAGATGCTGTCCTACCTGCGGGGACTCTTTCGGGAGCTCCTAAGATCAGAGCCTGCGAGATCATCAATAAGCTGGAATACAACAAGCGCGGTATATACGGCGGTGCCATCGGATATATAGACTTTACCGGAAACCTTGATACCTGTATAGCAATACGTATCGCTTACAAGAAGAACAATAAGGTGTTTGTCAGGAGCGGAGCGGGGATAGTTGCCGACTCGGATCCGGAGAAGGAATTTGAAGAGTGCGTGAATAAGGCTAAGGCTGTTATGTCCGCCATAGAGCAGGCACAGGAGGACGGAATATGATCTTACTTATAGATAATTACGACAGCTTTTCTTACAATCTGTTCCAGTTTGTGGGGGAAATCGTTTCAGGAAACAATGAGATAAAAGTTATAAGGAATGATGAGTTTACTGTTGAAGAAATAATCGGAATGCACCCTGACAGGATAATCATTTCACCCGGACCGGGGAAGCCTGTCGACGCGGGGATATGTGAAGAACTTATCAAAAAAGTATATGATAAGATACCGATACTCGGGGTATGCCTGGGACATCAGGCTATCTGTGAGGCATTCGGGGCCACTGTAGATCATGCTTCGAGGCTTATGCACGGAAAAACATCAGAGGTTAATATTGATACTTCTTCTGCTCTCTATAAGGGGCTTGATGAAAAAATCCGGGTAGCGAGATATCATTCACTTTCAGCTGTGGAAAGCACGATACCGGATTTATTAAGAATTACCGGCAGGAGTGATGATGGTGAGATAATGTCGGTAGAGCATAAGGATCATCCGGTATACGGATTACAGTTCCATCCGGAGTCGATATTGACGCCGTGTGGGAAAACAATACTGCGCAATTTCATTCTGTGATAACATGGGTTATTATATAACAAAACAGATGCGGAGCATCGTTTTGTTACCGGGGAAACGTTGAAGGCGTTTTTAAGGTGACTTTGACCTAAATACTTCCTGTATGTAATTCTGAGCGAAGCAAAGAATCTTACAGATTTTGCAGTACACAGGATCCTTCGGGCTAAAGCCCTCAGGATGACAGTGCTGCTTTAATGTTTTCTACTATGTGGCTTGTTTGAGTATTTAACTGTTTTACCTTTAGGTATACGGAGGATGCATGAAAGTACTATGACGACCTGTGAAGGGAGATAGAAGCCCCACATGAGGATGTAGGAAGCATCCCTTAACGCCGGATAGAACGAAGATGAAATGTTGATGAAATCACCGAGATTATAGATCATGACATTCAGATCACAAAGGATAAAAAGTGTGAGACCGATAAGGAAAAGCACCGGACGGTCAAAAAGGCATTTTTTATCCTTTATTGTTTTATCCATAACGGAAGTCAAAAGTGTGAATATGTTTGAAATGAATGAAAAAACGTAAAGCATCACAAGGAAGATGAGAGGCATCAGATTGATATCCTTGTCGAAGGTGATCATGCCGCTTAATCTTAAAGCCAGTGATAAAACAGCCGCGGCAGCTATACGTATCAGAAGATATTTTATAGTCTGCTTCAGGTTCCCGTTGGTTATGACAAAGAGATAGATTGTGTGGACTACACAGAAGCTTAGCATTCCGGGTATCAGATTGTTGTTGTCAAGCAGCAGGAAGTAGTCGGAAAATGCTGTGAAGAACATTGCGGCGGTAAGCACTGCAGATTCTTTTGTTTTAGTTTTATAATAATATATGATGCTTACGGCAAGGCATAGTATTACGGAATAATACTTTAAGAAATCAGCAGAAAAAATTCCGGTTTTGGCAAATGCCATATAGAAGCTGCTCTGCCTCGGATCCGTAAAGGTGTCGATACCGTCCAATATCATGAAAAGAATGTACAGGACAGCCTCGGCGGCTAAGAATATGATGACGGGAACAGGAAGTTTCGGGGTTTTATTTGAAGCTTTCATAGAGGATGTTCTCCTTGATCTTCGGATTTGAGTTTGTTGAAGATATCAAGTTATGATCTGTTTGTCATCCTGAGCGTCAGCGAAGGATCTGTAAAGATAGAAGATTCTTCGCTTCGCTCAGAATGACATTGACTTGAATGTTTCTGAATGATAGAACTTGATGTCATTTGTGACAATGCTTACGATTGTGAGCCGGTAAATATATCAGATAGTAGTTACCGGTCCGTAAACGATTTTACTTAAAAAACCGACAAAAAGCAATAAAAAGTTGTGAAATCTCGTGTCTGAGCGTTGACCGGGCTGAGAAATGTGAATATAATGTAACAAAACAGAAGATGCGGAGCATCGTTTTGTTACCGAGGAAACGCCGGAGGCGTTTTCGAGGTGACCTTGACTATGTGTTTGTCATCCTGAGCGTTATCGAAGGATCTTTATACAATGATGAAAGATTATTCGCTTCGCTCAAAACGACAATAAATGATTTTGGTTCCGGAGGGGGAACGAGAACAAGAAAGGAAATATAAATATGCCGGTATACAGGCTTAATGATAATGAAATATCATTTCCGGATCCGAAGAAGGCTGAGCCTGACGGACTGCTTGCAGTCGGAGGTGACCTGAGTAAGGAGAGGCTGCTTCTTGCGTATTCTCACGGAATCTTTCCGTGGTATTCAGAAGGGGAACCGATAATGTGGTGGTGTCCGCATGAAAGATATATAATACGTCCAGAAAATATCCATATATCGCATTCACTTAGAAAATTTATCAGGAAAAATGATGTAAAGGTCGTATTTAACAGAGATTTTGCGGATACGATGCACAGATGCAGGACAAAGCGTGAATTTAACGAAGGAACATGGATAACCGATGATATGGAGCGCGCATACTGTAATCTGAACAGGGAAGGGTATGCTGTTAGTGTTGACGCGATCGTCAACGGGGAAGTAGCAGGCGGACTTTACGGTGTAACATTCGGTAAGTGTTTTTTCGGTGAAAGTATGTTTTCGGACAGCGAGAACGGTTCAAAAATTGCTTTGGTAAGCCTGGCAAAGGTTATGCTTGAAAAAGGCATGAAGATGATAGACTGCCAGTTTCATACGGATCATCTCGAAAGTATGGGCGGGGAAAGTATCTGCTATGATGAATATATGAGAATAGTGAATGAAGCCTAAAGGATGCGGGAGCAATATTCGCATGGTTTAAAGCAATATATGTAAAGTATTAAACTGGTGCAGAGAGTATAATCTATTTATGCTCGGTAAGGATATATTTCTGTTTAAGGAGATGTTTCCCGGGAACTAAAAATTTATAAGGAGACAGAAACTATGAAAAATGTACTGAAGAAAATTATTGTTGTAATGTTTTTGTGTGTAGCGATGGTTGCAATCGTTGGTTTCGTAAATGCCGAAGCAGCATCTAAAAAGACTAAAGATCCAAATGCTGCAGCCCAGAAAGCGTTTATGAAAAAAATCAAGAAATTGTACAAGAGTGCGTTGAAGAATGACTACTATGAATTTGAAATGATGTATGCATTCAAAGATATCGACGATGACAATATTGATGAGATGTTTGTCGTAAAAGCTCATGAAAGTGGTTTTGACAGTACGGCATATGAAATGAAAATTTATAAGTATGTTAAAGAAAAAGTCATAGATATGACCAAGAAAGTAAGTATTTATTGTTCGGATCTGTATTTCTTTAACGGATATAAATATATTTTTACGATCTTTGAAGGCGATGCAACTGAACAAGTTATCTATATGAGAAAAGGTAATTATTTTGGAAAAGTAGGATATTATTTTGACGGTGAAGAAACAATCTATCAGATTTATGACAAATCAATAAAGGGATTAAAGGAAGTTTCTGAATCAAAAGCTCAGAGTTTCTCGAAGAAAATCCTGACTGACATGGATGAGATTGATCTTAATTGGGCTTTATACGAATTATGATAGAGAGTAAAGAGTATGATTTGACCGAGCATTTATAAAAATCGGTTTTAATGATGCATAACCCCGTTCGGAATGATATGGATGTGATTCCGACGGGGTTATTGTTGAATAAGAAAAAAATTGTCCGGGACTTGTGAATTGTCGCGGGAAACACTTAAAGCAGAGGAAATGTAATATGTCGGTTAAAGATGCGGTAAAGGAAAAAACGAAAGTCAAGGTTGAAGAACCCAAGCGGTTTAACGTCATAATGTGGAATGATGATTTTACCACTATGGAGTTTGTGGTTTCTGTATTGGTGGATATTTTTCATAAGGACAACGCTACAGCCGAGGCACTTATGCTCAAGGTTCATAACTGCGGAAGTGCTGTGGTCGGTTCTTACAGTTATGATATAGCAACCACAAAGACAAGGCTTGCCATCGACAGGGCAAGACAGGAAGGCTTTCCCTTCAGGATGACGGTTGAGGCGGAATAGGATACAGGGGTTAACAGGAGTTTGATATGCAGCTTGATGCGAAAGTTAAGGAGATGCTTGACAGGGCGATGGAGTTTACCCGGTCAAACAATTATGAATATATTACCCCGGAGATAGTACTCCGGGCTCTCTGCGATACGGATATATTTGCTGAGGCATTCGAAAACTGCGGCGGGGATATAAAGAAACTGCGGGGAGAGCTTGAAAAGAATATCGAGAGATATTCTGAAAAGGTAAAGGATACGAAATGCGAGTTCTCTGACGGTATGGGGAGCGCCTTAATGTGGGCTGCCCAATCGGCCTTAAGCAGCGAAAGCGGTTCCATAGGTATCAGGCATGTGGTTTACGGTATCTGGTGCCAGGAAAACAGCTATGCCGTATATTACATGAAAATGCAGGAGGTAGATAAGCCCGGACTTTTAAGTGAACTGACCGCACTTGAGGACACAAACGATCATGTACGGCAATATGATCCCGAGGATGATGAAGATGACATGGAGGAATATGCTGAAGCTGATGATCCGGATGATGAGGATGACGAGAACCCAGACGATGATGATGTATTTGATGACGATGAAGACGAAGAAAATGACGGAGACATAGCAGATGCCGGTCAAATACGTGTTAAAGACGAAAAGAAAAAAAGATCTTCTAAGGATCTTGAACGATATGCCCCGTGCCTAAATGATATTTTAAAGGATATAAATCCTCTTATCGGCAGGGAGAATGAGCTGGAGAGGACCATTCAGATACTTGCACGAAAGGACAAGAACAATCCGCTTCATATCGGTGAACCGGGCGTCGGAAAGACAGCCATAACCTACGGACTTGTACAGAGGATCAGGGAAGGAAAGGTTCCCGATGAGCTTAAAGGCAGCAGGATTTATTCACTCGATCTCGGTGGGATGCTTGCGGGCACCCAGTATCGCGGTGAATTTGAGAAAAGGATGAAGAAGGTCCTCGAGGAGCTTGAAAGAGAGGACAAACCGATCCTGTTCATAGATGAGATACATAATATATCGGGATCGGGCGCAACCGGAGACAGTTCCTTTGATGCAGGAAATCTCTTAAAACCGTATCTTATGACAGGAAAGCTTAAGGTTATCGGAGCTACCACTTTTGAGGAATATAAAAAGCATTTTGAAAAGAACAAAAGCCTTGCAAGACGTTTTCAGAACATAGAGATCACGGAGCCGACCGAGGCGGAAACCATTGAGATACTAAAAGGTTTAAGAGGCAAGTATGAGGAGTTCCATAAGATTGTTTATACGGATGAGGCTCTTGAATATGCCGTAACGATGAGCGCCAAGCATCTCAATGAAAGATTTCTCCCGGATAAGGCCATAGACCTTATAGATGAGGCCGGAGCATTTAAGAAGCTACATCCGGATGAAGGAAAGCCTTATGTTGTCGATAAGGACATAATAAACCTTGTGCTCACCAAGATCTGCCGTGTACCGTTTGAAACAGTCAAGACGGATGAGGCTGAAGGACTCAGAACCCTTGAGGACAGGATCAAAAAGAAGATCTTCGGGCAGGACGAGGCTGTTGCTCAGGTTGTTAATGCCATTAAGTTTTCGAGGGCGGGACTTCTTGAAGAAAACAAACCCCTGGCGAGCCTATTGTTCGTAGGTCCTACAGGTGTAGGTAAAACCGAGATTGCAAGGACTCTGGCAGAGGAGATGGGGGTTAAGCTTGTTAGGTTTGACATGAGCGAATATGAGGAGAAGCATACGGTAGCAAAGCTTATCGGTGCACCCGCAGGATATGTCGGATATGAGGAGGGTGGCTTGCTTACCGAAGAGATAAGGAAGAATCCTCACGCCGTATTATTGCTTGACGAGATAGAAAAAGCACATGCCGATATTTACAACGTGCTTCTTCAGGTTATGGATTACGCGACTCTTTCGGATAATCAGGGCAGAAAAGCCGATTTCAGGAATGTCGTGCTGATCATGACTTCAAATGCCGGTGCGAACAGGATAGGGAAGAAAGAAATCGGTTTTGAAAGCACGGCGGGGAACAGCGGCGTGATAATGGAAGAGGTTAAAAAGACCTTCCAGCCCGAGTTTAGGAACAGGCTGAACCGCATAGTAGTGTTCAGGGGCATGGACGAAGCCATGGCAACCGATATCATCGGCAAGAAACTTGGCGAGCTGAAGCAGATGCTTTTGCAGAAATCGATCGGACTGGATGTCAGCGACGAAGCATTTGCGCTTATACGCGAAAAGGGCATAAGTGAGGAGTTCGGTGCACGAGAGATAGACAGAGTGATAAGAAACGAGATAAAACCGCTGCTTGTCGATGAGGTATTGTTCGGAAAACTTAAAGACGGAGGAAGGGCAGTTTTATCCGTTAAGGACGGCGGATTCGGCATAGAGGTTGATTAAGATGTGCAGCAGCGGTTTGTTACCGAGGAAATGCAGAAGGCTTTTCTGAGGTGAACCAGACGTGAAATACTGGGTGAAAATATAATGTTATATAACATTATTGACAAAAAATCCACTATATAATAAAATCCTATTCGGTGGCACTTCT
>JAEEGJ010005458.1_pt1 | contig 39988 bp, 36 predicted proteins | sample 8958761 | NCBI WGS metagenome assembly JAEEGJ01 (sample SAMN16246546, study PRJNA631951) | gut metagenome | biome: gut microbiome; feature: rumen; material: RS-attached | host: Bos | place: Iran: Karaj | collected 2018-10 | reverse complement strand
TCTCATGTTTATGGGAATGGTTTTGGAAATAACCATTTTACCTCTTTTAAGCGTCTGCGTATTATGGGTTGTTCAGGTTATTGCGTTTGGAATCGAAAGCAAAAGAGCATCAAAGAAGCTGATGTAATTGATATTAAAATTTTCCTTGACATATATGATATCTTAAGATATTTTTAATTTAGATTTATTAAACAAAACGACAATTAAATGAACACCATTAGGGCAAACATATAGAAATATATGGACGCAAAACTAGAAGTCTACGGCATGAATATTTTACGCGTTTTTAAATGTTTAATTGTTATGATAGTTCGGTTGCAGTGTTTTTTGCTGCGACCTTTTTTGTTTGATAAATCCGGAAAATGCATAACCGGTGATGCGAAAACAACTAGAGTGTAAAGGAGACTAATTATGAAAAATTTCAAACGGTTTTTATGTGCAATTTGTGTTTTTGTAACAGTATTGGGTGCACCTATGTCTGTAATGGCAGCCAATGAAGGTCCGTCATCTCATTGTTCCACTGGTTCTTACTATGTAACCGGCGGATACACTTATAACGGCAGTTCTTCACATATGTATTGGTTTAAGACGTGTAATTATACTTATAAGAGAGATGTTACATACAGACGTTGTATTGTTTGCGGTACGACAGGAACATTTTACGGTTCAAATTATGCTGAGAAGCATTCGCTTCATTAGTAAATAAAAACAAACAGGGATAATACGAAATTTGTATTATCCCTGTTTGTGAAAAATAGTATTATGTATTTATAAAACATTCACGGAGTTTAGAGAATGGAAAAACTCAAAAAAATCATTATACCTGTACTTGCCATACTTGTCCTGGGAATAATACTTGCAGGTGTTGTTTTCTATATTCGAAAGGAAAAGGATAAAGGAAATTATTATGTTACAGAGTATGATGTTTCCAAACTGAATCCCTGCATTTCCAGGCAGTACAGCGATAATAAAGCAATTTATTTATCAAATGATTCCGATACGAATGAATTATTGTTAAAAACTGTTAACTTTTCTGATAATGAGATTGAGACGGAAAAGATTCAGGAGCCGAAATTTTTTATAGAAGAAAATGAAAAAGAATTGGTTGAAGCAGGTGCGCCTTTTAGCAAAGAGTCTTTTCAAGGGTATTTGTGTGTCGAAAATGACAACGTATTTATTCTTTATCTGCATACTGTTTTAGGAGATTCTGTTGATTTTGATATTTCCGATGTCAAAAGGGAATATCTGTTATATACCTATAATTTTAACGGTGAAGTACTTAGCAAAAATGCATTTGAATTGTCTTTGGATTATTATGTGGAAAGCATATTCTGTGACAACAGTTATTTTTATGTAATTGCTGAAAATCAGGAATCTGAACGATTTGTTTTGCTTTACGATTTCCAGGGTAAATTTATAGATGAAATATATACACTTTCAGAGAATGATGACGTTTTCAGAAATAATGCGGGTGGAATAATTGTATTTTCTGACAATAAGATACAGACGATTATAGGTAAAAAGATAAAAAAGACCGGAATTCATGCAGATTATGTGCTTGAAAGTTCCGATGATAAATATAGCTTTGTGTATTACAGAGACAAAACTTTGTTTGGTTACACGAACGAAGAAAAGTCTGTAAAAATTAGAAAAACAGATTTGCCGAATTATAATTATGAATTATATGCGGATGGGAACCTGTATGGGCTTTATGCATCATCTTTTAATGATTTAACTTTAGGAAAATTGTCTTTTTCGAACGAGAATAACAGTGAGTTAAATGATACTCGCGAAACACTGATTTTAGGAACAGTTTTTAACAACATTCCATCCGGATTAATCCGTGATTTTAATGCAGTTAATCCGAATTATCGAATAGAGGTGCGTCAGTTTGACACCTTAAAAGATTTTATGACCTATATCGGAGAAGGCAATCAGATAGATTTATATGATTTAACAGAAATGGATGAAGAAAATCTTATCCGATTAGGAATGCTTAAAGATGTATATGAATTAATGGAAAAAGACCCGGAAATTAACAAGGATGATTTTACTGAGAGTCTTAAGTGTATGGAAACAGACGGCTCTTTATACAGTATTTCTTCGGGATATTATATTGAAACAGTTTTGCAGAATTATACGGATTCGATTGACTGGAATTACGAGAATATGTTTTCATATGCGGAAAATAATCCTAAAAATTTTACGCGTGAAGACATTATGTTTCTTATATATTTTAATAACTCGGAAACGTTTGATGATTTGATTAATGGGCAGTCGTCTGATTTAAAAGAAAATCTGTTAAAGGACCTTGAAAAAACAAAACTGTTCCCTTCGGGTGGTGAAAAATACGAAGAACATTACGACGCATTAATCAAAAAGGCTCTGGAAAAAGGTGGATTCTTTACTGCAGAAATCAATATGGAGGATTTGGCATTTATAGATATTTATAATCAAACACACAGTAATCAGTTGCAGATATCCGGATATCCGACAACAAGCGGAAATCAGACATACCTGTTTCCGGGAATGAAAATTGGAATATCCTCATCCAGTAAAAATATGGATGCTGTTTGGGAATTCGCTCGTCGGATTTATTCGTATGATTATGAAATGACCGAATGCTACATTACAAAGCAGATCCCTTTAAGAAAAGACTGTCTTCATGATTACAACTTGATTCTTTCAAATAAGGATCATACGGATAATAAAATATTTGGTGAACTGGAACCATTTGAAAGTAATCTTATATTTGGACTAGTAAATCTGGAAGAAACTTACGGACCGGCAAGCTACGAAGGCTTGGTTGAACTCGAAAAAAATAATGAAAAACTGGTTTATTTGAAATATGACGAAACTGTTTTCTCGATTATTTCAGAGGAAATGCAGCCATACTGGGGTTCGGGTAAACCAATAGATAGTGTATATGATTCAATCATTAACAGATTGACCATTTATTACAATGAAAAACAAATACCCTAATAAACTGTAATATATTAAGGTATTTGCAAAAATTCTGAATAATTATATTAGGGATTTGATTTTGTTGATATTATCAAACTCGGCAAAAATCATCGATTTAAATGAATCATCAGAGGGTGCCTGATCGGGGATAAAAATAACTTTAAGCCCTGCAGAATAAGCACTTTTTACACCGTTCGGAGCGTCTTCCACAGCGAAGCATTCGGACGGTTTTTTATTTAATTTTTCGCAGGCATATTTATAAATGTCGGGCGCGGGCTTTCCGTGTTCAACCATGGTTGCGCAGATAATATCCGTGAAAAATTCGGAGATTCCGGTCATCTCAAGATACCTGGTTGTACGCTCCAAATCCGTAGCCGTTGCGATTGCGACGGTTATGTTTTTATCCCTTAAATACTCAAGGATTTCTTTGACACCGGGACGAAGTTCTATTCCATATTTCTCGATATATCCTTCGACATATTCTTTTCTTCTCTGACGTACCAGATTGTAATCAAAATCATCCCCATACCACTCTTTGAACTGTGCGGGAGCAAAGGGACGACCGAGTGAGCGAAGCTTTAACGCACGTTCATCGGACAATTCGTACCCATAGTCGCGAAGGGCCATGGGCCAGTATTTTCTGTATAGTTTTTCCGTATCAATTAATGTTCCGTCAAGATCAAAAATAAATGCTTTGCTTTCCATCTTCTTCCTTTCAATTGACCAATTGGGGACGGTTCTATTTTGGCTTTTTTGACCAACTGGGGACACATCTCCAAACGGTCGACTACTAAATCTTATCTGAAAAATAAAAAGATTTCAATTAACACTTCTTTATATACTCTTGCGTATATATACTGAAGAGTATATAATATGAGCAGAGGTAAAGATTATGAATATAAAACAGTATCTTGAAGAAAAAGGAATATCGGTTTACAGGGTGGCGGAAAATGCGCAGGTTGCATATCCTACTGTGTACAATATAGTCAACGGAAAAGTTGATCTTATGAATTGTGCGCTTGGTGTAGTAAAGAAAGTTGCAGATGCACTCAATCTTTCGGTAGATGAACTGATTACTTTATGCGATAAAAATTATTCATTTGATTTGTTTAGAAGCGAACAATGCCACTTGGTTCACAGAATTGGTGAAATAGATTATATAATTGATGTTCTGGATAAAAAAAAGATAGATTATTACTGGAACCTCAATATGAAAATCGAATCTTTTTATCTTTTGGGAATGGTGGATTATTTAAGCAGACGAAATGATCTTCCGCAATGTGAAGAATATAATGAAATTAGGAAATATAAACTTGAAAAAACAGTTTATCCTCCGGACACTCTCCTTTCGGAAATATTATTAAAAAAAGATTTTAAAACCGAGGCTCAGAAAAAAGCCATTCCTGAATTTATGGAATTTAATATAGTTGAGTGTGAGGTGGTTTGATGGATAGGGTTTTAATATCCAAAGAAAACATAGACGGTCTTCTGGCAGAACTTGCAAAAGAGTATAAGAAAATAAGCGGAAGAAAAATGCATGCTGAAATAATCATGGTAGGAGGGGCAGCAATAGTTTCTCAATACGGGTTTAGAGCTTCAACCACAGATATTGATGCTATAATTCTGGCTTCATCCGCCATAGATGAGGCTATTAAGTCCGTGGGAGATAAACACAATCTTCCGTGGGGATGGATTAATCAGGATTTCAAAAAAACTGCATCCTATTCACCTAAAATCAGAGAATATTCAATATACTACAAAACATTTTTCAATATTCTTGAAGTAAGGGTATTACCATCCGCATATATTGTAGCAATGAAACTGGCATCTCTTAGAATCTATAAATTCGATATTTCGGATATTATCGGTATTATAAATTCCGAAAGAATAAGTCGTGAGCAGATTGAAAAAGCGGTTGTGGATTTATATGGCGATTTTTCCACTCTTGTTCAGTATGAAAAAGCCAAACAAATCTTAGATAATATATTCATAGCGGATAATCTTGAGAAAATGTTTAATGATGTTCGAACAGATGAAATATCCAACAAAGCAATTCTTAAAGATATACAGGAAAAGAATCCGAGCATACTAAAAACAGACAGTATAACCAATATTTTGGAAGTAGCAAGAAAGAAAAAAACAGAATCATAAAATAATTATTATGAAAAAAGAATATCATTTTACAGAGATTAAAAAGAAAAGTCTGCTTAGAGGATTTTTATCATAAAAGAAGCGCCTGTTACGAATTGTAGCAGGCGCCTTATTTTATCTGATTATGACTTTAAACCAACCGTCTTTAATCTTTATCTTAGACTTAAATCCCAGGTTATCCAAAATGTTCTTAACTATCGAAAGTCCAAGTCCCGTACCGCTCTTATCGCTTCGGCTCTGATCGCCTTTTACGAAAGGTTCCCAGAGTTTTGAAGGCTTAACATCAATGGCATCAATGGGTGTGTTTTCTATTACGAAAACATGCTTGCTGAAAGGTTTGTCTTTGGCGTAAACATTCACATTTCCGCCCTCTTTGGTGTACTTAGCGGCGTTTGATAAAAGATTGTCCATAACCCTTTCAAGCGAGGCTCTGTCGGCCTTGCGATTAAACGAACCATCGACAGTTAACGTGATATTTTTCTCTTCCAAAAGAGGTTTGATTCTCTCGGCCTGAGCCTTTGCGATTTCGCAGAAATCCAGCTTTTCAGTCTTTGACTTTGCGGTCTCTTCCTCGAGTTTTGCGAGGCCTAAAACATCGGTTATTATGCCGTTCATGTAAGTGGTATTTTCAAGTATGGCGTCTGCATAATGATCGCGTTTTTCGGTCTGGACATTTTCTTTTAAGTTCTCTGCATATCCCGACATTACGGTAAGCGGAGTTTTAAGATCGTGTGCCATCGAACTCATCAGCGCTTTTCTGTAATCTTCGTTTCGATAAAAACCTTTAAGTTTTTCGTATGATATTTTTGAAATTATAAGAACAAATCCGGCATCGATAAATAAATAAACCAAGGCGATAATAATCATTACCGACATGTATGCTTTAGTGAAATTGTCACTTAACATGAAGTGAACCGTGTATATGTCGCCGTTTACGTCTTTTACCTGCTTGCTGATATGCGACATATGGTCAAGGTATGTGTCTTTGGAAGTCACTTCTCTGACATCCGATGTTCCGCCGCAAAGAATAGTGAAACTGCTTACCAGTTCACCGTCAAAATATTTGGTTGTGCTGTTTTCATCGGGTATTGAAGCAGAATCGGAAACGGAATTATATTCCAGGAATCCTGAGACATCTGCAGGAGTTAAATCAACCATAATTTTTTTATACGGTTCGTCGTACCTCGATTCTTCCGATTCATATCCGATAAACATTTTGGTTTCGTAATACGGGAATACACATTTTCCGACATAAAATTTTTGCGTCTCAGGGTCTGCATATCCGGTAAGAATTATCGGATAACAGTCAACTATTTTTTTGGGTAAAAAGAATTCAAGCAGTGTATCGCTGGTATATTCCTCGTCATATTTTAAAAGATCCGCAAATTCGGGGATTGATTGAAGGTAATCAAGGTCGCACGTATAAACACCCATAAGACGGTTATCAGCATCTTTATTCTTATCAATAATCAGTATTTGAAGTGCTTTTTCACTGTCGAGAACAACTTCTCCGTTTTCATTTTCGATATATGCGATTGATTTATAACCCGGCCATGCAAAAACAGAAGAACTTTGATGCAGACGTAAGAGAAATCCGATCAGGTCCTTCTTTTCCTCAAATGAATTTTCGCTTAAATATTCTTCGATTTTTTCCATCCGGCTGTCGGAATATATTTCATTATTTTTTTTAAGAGCCGATTCCGAACGCATATTCATAAAAGTAACCGTAATTATGAAAACGATAATAACAATCGGAATCGATATTAAGAATTTAGGAATAAAAACTTTGATAAAGTTTTTTCGTTTGTTTTTAGCCATAATACTTCCTCCGCTTTAATCGGTCAGTTTGTATCCTTTTGAAATGATGGTCTTAATCTGAGATCCTGCGCTGCCGAGAGATTTACGAAGTTTTTTGATGTGATTGTCGACAACTCTGTCGCCGCCTTCGTATTCGTAGCCCCAGATGGTATTAAGCAGTGTATTTCTGCTTATTACCCAGTCTTTGTGTTTTGCAAGATACGCAAGAAGTTCGAACTCTTTGGGTGCCAGTTCTACGGTTTTTCCTTCAGCGATTACTTCCATTGAATTGAAGTTAATAGAAATTTTTCCGATGGTAACGGAATCGTCAATTACCGTTCCTTTGGCCCTGTTTAAAAGTGCAATGCATTTTGCGTATAAAGTTGCGAGCGAGAAAGGTTTTAAAACATAATCATCACAGCCGGTTTCAAACCCTGCAAGAACGTCTTCTTCGAGAGTTCTGGCCGTCAGGAAAATTACCGGAACATCACTTTTTTTACGAATCATTCTGCATAAAGAAAAGCCGTCCAGATAGGGAAGCATAACGTCTAAAAGAATCAGATCGTATTCGTTCTCCGATATCATTTCCTCTGCAACAAGTCCGTTTTCAGCCGCAAAAAACTCAAAGGTATTGTCTTTCCTCGAGGTAAAATAGTCTTCGATTATTTCGCGAATCTGTGCGTCGTCTTCAACACAAAGCATTTTGTAATTCATAGCTCGGACCTCATTTCATGATTTTATGATACAAAGCGGATGTATCCTTTGTGTATCCTTAGCGTAAAATGATTATAACATGATAAACATTCTTACGTATTGTCTAACAGTGAAATTCATTTTATAATTTTCCCAGATTTATTTTTAATTTTTTACGAAAGGAAAAGAAAAATGGTAAAGCATGTAATTGTCTGGACACTTAAAGATGAATATTCCGCAGAGGAAAAAGAGAACATAAAAAAGAGTATAAAAGAAGGTCTCGAAGGCTTAAAGGGAAAGGTTCCCGGAATCGTTGAAATCAAGGTTGAAATAAGCGGACTTGATTCATCAAACACCGATTTAATGCTTGATTCGACATTCGAAAACGAAGACGCATTAAAGGGTTATTCGGTTCATCCCGAACACGTAAAAGTTGCAACGGAAAAGGTAAGACCTTTCACAAAAATAAGAAGCTGCTTTGACTACGAAATATAAAAAAGGACAGTAAATGAACGCAGTTTTAATACTAAAAAAGAATGAAGGAAGACTCCTTAAAGCAGGCGGAGCATGGGTTTTCGATAATGAAATCGAAAGCATTCTGGGCGAGTATGAAAACGGTGACATCGTTATCATAAAAGACAACGACGGCATTACTCTCGGTAAAGGCTTTATCAACGATAATTCAAAAATCAGGGTAAGACTTTTATCAAGAAATGCAGACACCGAGATCGACAGAAAGTTTTTCAGAATGCGTGTCGAGGATGCATGGAATTTCAGAAAATCCGTGATGAATGAAAACACCGACGACGGCCTTAATTCGCTTAGAATCATTTTCGGCGAGGCTGATTTTTTACCGGGTCTTACAGTTGATAAATACAACGATGTGCTGGTAGTTCAGTCGCTTGCATATGGAATCGATTGCTTCAAAGAAGTAATAATTGAAGAGTTAAAAGACGTTCTTAAAAAAGACGGCATCAACATAAAAGGTGTATACGAAAGATCCGATGCAACGGTCAGAAAAAAGGAAGGTATGTACCTTCACAAAGGCTTTATCGGCGAAGAATTTGACACTATGGTGCCCATCAGCGAGAACGGCATAAAATATACCGTTGATGTCGTAAACGGCCAGAAAACAGGCTTTTTCCTTGACCAGAAATACAACCGTCTCGCAATGCAGAGACTCTGCAAAAGCGTCTTAAACAATGAAGAAAATTTAGGCGGAAAAGGTACACTTAAAGTCCTCGACTGCTTCACCCATATGGGTACTTTTGCGCTTAACTGTGCGTATGCGGGAGCAACCGATGTTACGGGCCTCGACATATCCGAATTTGCCGTATCGCAGGCAACGGAAAATGCCAAAACAAACAGCCTTGACGGTCGTGCTAAATTCAGGTGTGCGAACGTGCTAGACGAACTTCCGAAGCTTGAAAAAGAAGGCGAAAAATTCGATATTGTAATACTTGATCCGCCCGCTTTTACGAAGTCGAGAGAAGCTACAAAAAACGCAATAAAAGGCTACCGTGAAATCAATATGAAGGGCATGAAACTCGTGCGTGACAAAGGCTTTTTCGCAACCTGTTCCTGCTCGCATTTTATGACAGAAGAACTGTTTAAACAGACAATTTTACAGGCGGCAAAGAGTGCGAGAAAACGCCTTAAACAGATAGAATTCCGCACACAGGCGCCCGACCATCCAATCCTCTGGGCGGCCGACGAATCCTACTATTTGAAGTTTTTAATATTCCAGGTTACGGATGAAAAATAAGAAGAAGTGGTCCTAAGGGGCCACTTTTTTAATATGCAATTTTATTGTATAATATGTGGATAAAAAAATTATGTATGGAGGGATACATTTATGGAATTAAAAGGATTATGGGAAGTTTGTTCCGCACAGATTTTTGACATGAACGAAATGGGCATGGTGTGGAAAACAAAGGAAGAAGCAGCAGGTCTCGATGACGATATGAGCGGCATGGTTTACAATACGCTGTTCGAGTTTAAGGATGGCGGAATTTTAAACATGATGATGAAAGGCCCCGCTGTTGCAGATGTTCCTAAGGACGAGCTTGATGCTGCGGTTAAAGTCGGAAAGGTAGTTGTTGAAGACGGATACTGCTACATCTGCGATGCAAAGAACTGGAAAGAAGAAGGCGGTAAAATCCTTATTGACAGCAAGGAAGAGGGCGAAGTCTTCGGTGAAAAAATTGATCCCTGGAGGGAAGTAATCGAAGAGGGCAACACACTTATAGTTCTTGATAATTATCAGATCGTAAAAATCGGCGAGACTCCGAGTTCCGTTCGTAAAAAAGAAGCTAAAGTTTTAACACCCGAAATGCTTGAGGCTGTCGGAACATACAAAGGTTTATATACCAAAATGGTTTGCGATGAAACCAGGAATGAAGAAGAATTCTCTCTTGAATTAAAAGACGACGGAACCGGCATTTCCAAGAGAAACGGTCTTGAAATCAAAGTTCCCGACTGGAGCGTAGAAAACGGCGAAGTCAAGCTCACCGAAAAATATCTCGGAAAGATTGATTACACGGGAAAACTCGACGGAAAGAACTTAAATCTTTTCAACGACGATCCTTCAAAGCCCATGACTTACGAGTACGTATACGAGAAAATCTGAGATTATAAAAGAGGTGAAAAACCTTGAGAGTTTTAATTGCTGAAGACGAAGTTGCAACAGCCAAAGCGCTGAAACTTCTTTTGGAAAAATCCAAATATTCGGTAGACATTGTTCATAACGGAAACGATGCATGGGATTATGTGTCGGACGGCGGCTACGAAGTGGTCGTTCTGGATATCATGATGCCCGGAATGAACGGTATAGAAGTGCTTAAAAAGATGCGAAATAACGGCATTAAAACGCCTGTTTTAATGCTTACCGCAAAGGCTGAGATAGAAGACCGCGTGGCCGGACTTGAGGCGGGTGCGGACGATTATCTTCCAAAGCCCTTTGCAACCAATGAGCTTATCGCAAGAATAAAAGCACTCGGAAGACGAAGCGAAAACTATACCGATTCGGTTAAAAAAGCAGGCAATCTCGAGCTTGACGGTAACAGATATGAGATGAGGGTAAAAGATAAGAGCGTCAGCCTTTCGAATAAGGAATATCAGCTGATGGAACTCTTCGTGCTTCACCCCGGTTTTGTATTTTCAACGGAACATTTAATGGATAAAATCTGGGGACTCGATTCCGATTCGGATATCGACGTTGTCTGGACGCATATAGGATTTATTCGTAAAAAACTCCGCGGTCTCGATGCAAATGTCGAGATTAAAACCATCCGCGGCGAGGGCTATTCGCTGGAGGTGAACGCATGATTAAAAAAATGAGGCAGAGAGTAGTACTCGCTTCGATGCTTGCGTTCTTTGCGGTCATTGCTCTCGTAGGAATATCTGTTAACGTGGTGAATTACTGCATAACCACAAGGAATGCGGACAATACTCTTACGGCCATTCTGGAAACCGAATTAAACAGAGAAGAAGCGTTTATGCCGGAAAATCCGGGCGAGATGCCTCCGATGCAGCCCTTTATGGGTCTTCCGAATCTTGAATTAAACTACATGACTCGTTTCTTCGTGCTTCGTCTGGACAAATACGGCAATGTTTCATGGATGGGTATGGATTACATTGCGGCAGTTACTTCTTTCGATGCAATGAAATACGGCGCGAAGATAATTGAGAAAAATGCGAATCACGGTTACATCGATGATTTCAGATTTATCAAATCCGAAAGTAAAGATTCGACGATAATTGTCTTCTTAAATGTATCCAAAGAAAAGCAGTCGATGAAGTCACTTCTTCTTTTGACGCTTGTTGTATCTGCAGTCAGTCTTGCTATAGTGTTTGTCTTAGTTGAACTTTTTGCAGGCAGAGCCATAAGACCGATTGCAAACAACATAAAAATGCAGAAGCAGTTTATAACCGATGCGAGTCACGAACTTAAAACTCCGCTTACATCCATTTCTACAAGCCTTGATGTTATATCAATGGAGCACGGCGAGGATGAGTGGACCGAAAATATTAAGAACCAGACAGGCAGAATGACGAAGCTTGTAAGTGAACTCGTAACACTTTCGAGACTCGACGAGGATATGCCTCTTCCCGACAAAGAGCAGTTTTCCTTAAGCAATCTCGGCTGGGAAATCGTTGAAATATACGAAGCGCAGGCTAAGGGTAAAAACAAGAAATTCAGCGCAGAGATAGAGGATAACATCGACCTTTACGGAGACAAGGCAGCGGTCGGACAGATGATCTCGGTACTGCTCGACAATGCAATCCGTTATTCGGATGAAAACGGCGATATAAGACTTTCCATCTACAAAAAGAAAAACAAACCCCGTATAGAGGTTTTCAACACCTGTCATTACGACACACCGCCCGATACAAACAGGCTCTTTGACAGGTTCTACAGACCTGACGAATCCAGAAGCCGCGAAAGCGGCGGTACTGGTGTAGGCCTATCTATTGCAAAGGCAGTTGTTACCGCACACGGCGGCACAATAAGTGCTAGCTGTCCGAGCGGCGAGACAATGACAATTAAGATAAGTTTCTAAAAGACATTATTAAAGCGTCTGACACAAAGGTGTTAGGCGTTTTTTTATGAGTTCAAAGCAACCGTGCTTGTCCCTGTTTACATTGACAAAAAAACCACATAAATGTATAATTGTGTGTTGTCGTGAAAGACAGAGTACCCATTGGAAATACACAAAAAGAGAGTTTTATGAAGAAATTTAAAGCAGTACTTCTGATGTCGGTTTTAAGTGCGGTTGCTTTACTTTGCGCCTGCACCAAAGAGACTACGGGAGACCCTAAAGTTAAATATTTCGTTGACGGTGTTGAAGCAGAATCTGCACCGGACAAGAATTTTTATAGAGCCGTTTCAATCGAATCCAACAGCAAGGAAGCATCCATTGTCTGGGATGTTGCAACATGGTCGCTTGAGACTTCGAACACCACGGGAAAAGAAACGGTTAATGTTTATTTCGAATATCAGAACAAGCCCGTTACTGTAGACGGAATCGGGTTTGATTCGCTTCAGGATGCGTTCAATTACATAGGCGACGGATCCAAGAGAATTTATCTTACCAAGGACGTTAAGGGCGGCGGAAATACCGCGCAGGGTGCTGAGATCAATATCGAGCTCGGCGGTTTTACCATTGACGGCGTCGGTGAAGATACCATTATCAACAACGGAAAAATGACCATTTACGGTGCAGGTACAATTACCAACAGCGTAAACGGAGAATATTCTAAAAGTATCGTAAACTACGGCGACTTAACCCTTCAGGGAGTAACCGTTACCAACGATACCGATTCTGTGGCAATCTGGAATTCCGAGAACGGCAGCAGTGTTCTTACCATCAAAGATTCGGATATTTCTCACACTCATTCAAATGTAATGACTGTGGTTAATTCGGGTACCATGGAAATAGTTTCGGGAAGCATTACCGGCATAGGCGATTCTTTCCATCCCGTGATTTACAACAATCGCGGATCTGCCGTACTCACGCTGACCGGCGGAAGCGTTACAAATAATGCGGAAGGCTATGCAATCTACAATGAATCTGGGGTTATCAATCCCGGCGGGACAACCTATACAGAGTCCTACAATATGCCGTCTGCAGAATAAAGGAATTTTTCGATGTTACAGTTTTTAAGTGACCTGGTTCACAATGAAGTAATAATGTCTGCGGCTTTAAGCTGGATACTTGCGCAGATCATAAAAACAATAATCCACCTTTCAATGACCAAAAAATTCGTGCCTGAGAGACTTATAGGTCCCGGCGGAATGCCCAGCTGCCATTCTGCAGCGGTATGCGCCATGGTAACGGCACTTGCAATAAACGAAGGACCGGGTTCATATCTGGTAGCGGTTGCAGGACTTCTTGCGATAGTTGTAATGTACGATGCAACGGGTGTAAGAAGAGAGACAGGTAACCAGGCGAAGGTCTTAAACGAGTTTATTGAAATGTTCCAGAAAAACGGTTCCGAACTTTCAAATGACGAGAAGTTAAAAGAGTTCGTTGGACATACACCTTTTCAGGTATTCTGCGGAGCAATTTTGGGAATCGCATTTGCATTTCTTTACTGCCTCGTAATCATGAAATAGTAAAATAAAAAAGCCGGAGGAATCTGATAATCCTCCGGCTCATTTTTTCTTAAAAAACTTACTGTTTGTTAAGCCATTCCATATATTCGTTCAAAGCATCATGCCAGTCGGCAAACATAAATCCGTTGGTGATTTTAAACATATAATTTTCAAGCACCGAGTAAGCAGGTCTTTTTGCTTTTGCGGGATACTGATCGCTGGTAAGACGGTTTACTTTTACGTTCTTTCCTGCGATTTTGAAAATTTCTTCCGCAAAATCGGCCCATGAGCATACGCCTTCACAGGTTCCGTGGAATGTTCCGTAATTCTCGGTAAAGAGCAGTGAATCCATTGCTTTTGCAAGCTCGAATGTGCTTGTTGGACTTCCGACCTGATCGTATACAACGCCGATTTCGTCGCGGTCTTCGGCGAGACGAAGCATTGTTTTTACGAAGTTTTTGCCGTCACCGTAAAGCCATGCGGTACGGATGATAAAGTATCTGGTGGAAAACTCTTTTACGAAGTTTTCACCTGCAAGTTTGGTAGCCCCGTAAACGCCCTGGGGAGCAGGAGTATCAAACTCTTTGTAAGGCTTTGTAGCATCGCCTGCGAACACGTAATCCGTACTGATATGAAGGATTTTCGCACCGTTCTTTTCGGCTGCGATACTTAAGTTTCTGGGGCCGATTGCATTGATTTTATAAGCGAGTTCTTCCTGATCCTCGCAAAGATCTACTGCGGTGTGAGCCGCACAGTTGATGATTGCGTAAGGCTTGTTAGTTTCAACGAATGCAAGAACCTCGTCGAGATTAGTGATATCAAGTTCTCCGACATCGGTATTGATACATTCGATATCGGCTCTGTCTTTGTAAAGATTGTTGATGGCACGTCCAAGCTGGCCGTTACCGCCGGTTATAAGAAGTTTAATCATAATATTGCTCCGAATAATTTTCTGATTTATGGCAAAATTCTATCACATTTTGCATAAAAGTCCAATGTGTCGTTTGGGGACGGCCTTCGTGATGGACAAAAACAGAACAGAATGCATAAATTTGTGGTATATAAATATATATTATGTTATAATACACTTAATTATGAGAATATGAATGATATGATGGGTTAATAATGTACGGATATCGGTTTCCGTCGCATTAACAGACGGTTTTAGGGATGAGCAGAGAAGAGAGCAAAAAGAAAAATTTAAAAACTCCGAAAGCGGATAAGTCGCACGAAACAGATGCTCTGGCTCTTGTTTTGAAAATTCTTTTTGTGGCAACTCCTTTTTTCCTGTCGCTTTTCTTCATGGCGATTAAGTGGATATCCCAGGGTTATGCGGCATTTCCCGGTATTAAGTGGAACGACGAAGCCGTATATATCAAGCTGATCGAAACATATTCGAGAAACTTCTCCCCGAAGGGCTACTGGGGCTTTGACGGTAACCACGCAATATTGGGTACAGGATCCGCATGGAGTCCCGCAATACTCCTGCCGTATTTTATACCCGCAATCATTTTCCCTGTCGGATATTCCTTTGTGTATATCTGCAACATGGTTTATATAACCGTGGCGAATGTGATTTTCATGTTGTGTACAAAGCCCGAGAAAAAGAACACGCTTAAACTTATTCTCGCGCAGGTTACAAGCATAGTTTTCATACTGTACTTAAACACCAACATGTCCGAGATTTTCAGATACGCACTTGCCATTGTCATCGCGGGACTTTTATACAAAATGTTCTTTGACAAATGTCCGAAATGGCTTAAATACGTTGTTACTCCGCTTGTGATAATTTACGCGGTTCAGGTTTATACATTTTTCGCGTTCTGCATTCCGATTTACGTGTTTGCGCTTCTTGCGAAAAAGAAACTCTGGGTAAGAATTCTTGTATCGGTTATCGCGATGGGATTTATCGCAACCGCAAGCTACGGACTCTTACACCTTATCTCGAGCAACTACAACATCGGCAAAACCGAAGCGCTTTTAAACGCAGTCAGTGAAGGACATATATTCGCAGCGATAAAGAGCTTCTTCGGAATGATGCGTGACGGATTAAGAGGCCTTCTGGATTTAAGATATTACATAAAATCAAACGGCGTTTACATCTTCCACGTGATGATAGCTTTCCTGATAATCGTGAGCTCGGCACTTACAATCTTCTCGAAGAACTCATCCGAAAAAGACAGTCTCATCGCAGCGATATCGGTTTACTCGATATGCATCTTTTTCCTGATGTACTTAACGCTTTACACCATCGTTCCCGACACTTTTATGCGCGGAACGGAAATCGCGATTATCTTTTGTCTTTACCTTCTGATGATGACCGAAGACAAATACTTTGCATGGACCATCATCCTCTGCAACGCGACCGGACTTTTGTTCCTTCCCGTAAACCTTAAAAATTTCCAGGGAACGGAAAGATATTACAAGAGCGAAGTTACTGCAGAGTGGAAGAGCCTTGAAAACGAATTTAAAGACGTGATAACACTCACGGACAGCGACAATCCCTGGGACAACACCATCTTAATGTACACGATGGAACCCAGAGCAATCCTTGCAATGCCTGAGGGATTCGGAATCAACTTTGTTTTAAACAACGATTTTTACGGCAGCGATGCAGGATATCTTTTTATCCCGAGATACAAGCACAACAGGGAAGACTGGATAGAACAGAGTTACAGCGAACTGATGTCGGAGTACTCGCTGAATGTGGATTATTACTACGAGACAGCTTACGAAAACAGCGGTTACATCTTATACCGCAAAAGAGATTTGTAACTAAGGATTTATGGATTTGATGGAAGACAAAGTCAGTGTTGTAATACCGGTTCACAACGCCGAAAAGTTCATAAAAGACACGGTTGAAAGCGTGTTTGCACAAGGGTACGACAACATCGAAATAATCCTGTGCGAAAACAATTCGACCGATTCCACAAAAGAGATCATAAAAGAAATGTCGGATCCGAGAATAAAGGTGCTTAACCTCACGGATGTTAACGACGCCGCAGGCGCCAGAAACGCGGGCGTAAAAGAAGCGGACGGAAGATACATAGCATTTCTTGATGCGGATGATTTGTGGCAGAAAGACAAGTTAAATAAACAGATTGCGTTCATGAAAGAAAAGAACGCCGCCTTCTGCTTTACCGGTTACGAATTTGCGGACGAGGATGCAAAACCTCTGGGCAAAATCGTAAAAGTGCCCGAGACCATTTCATACAACGAGGCACTTAAGAACACGACGATATTTACATCCACCGTGGCTTTCGATATGTCGGTCCTTACGAAAGAGCAGATAGAAATGCCTCACATTAAAAGCGAGGACACCGCACTCTGGTGGAAACTTTTAAGAACGGGAGTTAAGGCATACGGTCTTAACGAAAATCTGGTGTACTACAGAAGACCGTCCAAATCGCTTTCCTCAAACAAGTTTGAAGCGATTAAACGAATCTGGAATTTATACAGAAAACAGGAAAAATTAAGCCTGCTAAAAAGTATTGCCTGCTTTACAGGCTGGGCATTCAGAGCGGTAGGCAGAAGAATATAGTTTAAAAATTTTTTGAAAGGCTGGTCGTTTTATACGGCGAAAGAAAATGGGCAAAAAAGATTCCATAAAGCGAATACTGGTTTTACAGCTGGCAACCTTCGAGTTTTTACTCGATGTCGGCGGTTACGCTTTTATCTGGTTTTTCTTTTACAAAAAAATGGTTGAAGTCAGATTCTGGCAAAAGGGCGATGCTCTGGTACTCGCACTCTATGCTGTGGTTCTGGGCGGATTCTTAGTTATTTACGGTGCCGGAAAAATCGGATATTTAAAAAGTTTTGAAATATTCTTATCGCACACTTTCTCGATACTTGCATCCAACATTTTTGCATACGGCATTATCTGTCTTATGAACGGTACAGCAATCGATCCGAGATACATAATTGTACTTACTCTGATTCAGATGTTATTTGCACTCGGATGGTCGTATCTATCGAACTACATTTACCGTTCGGTATTTGCACCGAGAGACCTGCTTTTGGTTTGCGGCGAGAGACCGGTTGACGAAATCCTTGAAAAATTCAAGACAAGAAAAGACCGTTTCCAGATCGTAAAAATCATGAATGTTTCGGAAGGCGAGGAAGCAATTCTTAACGAAATCCCCAACAGATATCAGGGCGTGGTTCTCTGGGATATTCCGATGAACTTCAGAAACAATATTTTGAAATACTGCTACGCGAGATCAATCCGCGTTTATATGATGCCCAAGATTTCCGACGTTATCATTCAGGGTGCCGATGTGCTTCACTTCTTCGATACTCCGATTATTTTAACGAGGGAATATCCGCTTAATTTTGAACAGCGCTGCATCAAGAGAATGATAGACCTTTTCTGTTCAATAGTTCTTATCATTCTTACTTCGCCGATAATGTTAATCACTGCAATCTTAATTAAGATTACCGACGGCGGTCCCGTATTTTACAAGCAGATTAGAGTTACGCTTAACAACAAACCTTTTAAGATTATCAAATTCAGATCCATGAAGGTTGACGCTGAGGCTGACGGAAAGGCCAGACTTGCATCCAAACATGACGACAGAATTACATGGATCGGAAAGTTCATCAGAAAAGTACGTATCGACGAACTTCCCCAGCTCTTTAACATTTTAAAGGGTGAGATGTCCTTTATCGGACCTCGTCCCGAGAGACCGGAAATCATCGAGCAGTACATGAAAGACATCCCTGAGTTCACCTTCAGAACCAAGGTTAAAGCAGGGCTTGCGGGCTATGCCCAGGTTTACGGCAAATACAACACAACTCCGTATGACAAACTGAAATTAGACTTAGCTTACATAGAGGGTTATTCAACCTGGATGGATTTAAAACTGATGCTTTTAACATTGAGAGTGCTTCTTACTCCCGACGCTACGGAAGGAGTGGGCGAAGATCAGGTTACGGCTATGAAACCCGAGGAGGACAACGATGAAAGTACCGTATAGCAAAGAACCCGTGGATTTCAGACTAATGGTTCTGGTCTCAATCAGAAGAATAAGATTTATCATTTACGGAATATGCTTAGGCGCCCTTATTTTCGGCGGAGGCTATTATGCTGCGCGCAATATTTTCTCCGGCAGACCGGAATACAAAGCCGAGGCGAAAGTATATCTTCAGTACATCGACAATGTTGAGATTGAAAACATATACATCAACAAGCAGACCTGGGAAGACCTTGTTTACAACGATATTATCGCAGAGTATGCGGCTGACGAAATCGGAAGAAGCCTTGAGCTTGAAGAGGTAAAAGAAAAGGTTAGCGCCACACTTCTTACAGACACACGAATCGTTGTGGTATCAGGTCAGTCTACAAGCCAGGCAGAGGCGAAGATGCTTGCAAATAAATATGCTGCAGCAGTTTGTCGTTTTGCACCTGAGTTAAAAGAGATAGAAGATGCAAGAATTATCCAGAGCGCAGGCTACGCCGAGAAAGTTGGCTTCGAAGACAGAACCTGGGCGATGTCGGCAAGCGGAGCAATCTTCGGCGGTATTGTATCTGCAATTGCATTGTTCCTTTACTTTATCTGGGATACATCGATTTACATTCCTTCCACAACGGAGCTTCGTTACGGCATTCCCACACTCGGTCTTACTACCGACCAGATGAGAAAATTCTCCATCAAGAAAGATGACGATTACGAATTCGAAAAACCGAAGGAAAACAAAAAGACCGAGTTTTACAGACTCTGGCTTCAGGTTAATTTCTTAAAGATTACCAAGGGCTTAAAGAAAATTGCGATTGTCGACACATCGCTTACCGACGATTCGCATTATGTAATTAACCTTATCAACTGCATTTTAAAAGAGCAGCGCAATAATGAAATTTCCGCCATCGAAAGCGGAAAGCTCAAAAAAGAAGATGCGTACTTCTCAGCACCCGATTACGAAATCGTTGCTCCGGGTTCCGTTAACAACGACCCTACAATTGCTTCAACGGCAGCAAAATGCGAAGCTACAATTGTATTAATCAAGTCCGGCGATCACAACGGAAAGATGATTGAACGTGCACTCGATCTTTTAAGATTGCAGGAAGCAAATGTGGTCGGCGCAATTCTTTACGATGTTAATTCAGGCCTAATTAAGAGCTATGTATTCTCTTACTTCTCAAGCTCCACGAGAAAGCTGAAAGAGAATATTTACAATACACGTAATGAAGCGGTTGCAGGAACAGACGGGAACAATTACGAAGACGTTTCCGAACTCAAAGAGGAAGAGGAAAATACTAACGCATAAATGTCGGGAGACAAGGAATGAGTATGACTTTACTCGTGTCCGCACTGAATGTGAATCCTGAGGAACTCATAGAAAAAATGGCGGTTAAGGGCAATGCCGTTATCGTCAATCAGTGCGACGGTGACAGTAAAAGAGAGATCGTAAAAGACGAAGGAAAAATCGTCATCATCGAATCGCCTACACGAGGTGTCGGCGTTAACAGAAATCTCTGTATAGACAATTCGTTCGGCGATATTGTTCTTTTCGGAGACGATGATATTGTTTACGACGAAGACTACGTAACGAAAGTTGAGGAAGAGTTTAAAAATCATCCTGAGGCCGAAATGATAATGTTTAACTTATCGGTCTGCGATGAAAGAAGAACCTACGTTAACGAAGGCTTTAAGAAACTCTCCCGTTTCAATATAGGCAGATTTCCCGCATACAGCATTGCTGTAAGAAGAGATGTGCTTTTAAACAAAAAAATAAGATTTTCCGAACTGTTCGGCGGAGGCGCGAAATACTCAAACGGCGAAGATTCACTTTTTTTACGAGATGCTTTTAAAAGCGGTATTTCGATGTATGCGACCGAAACGCATATCGGAAGTGAAATTCCGAGATCCTCCACGTGGTTTGAGGGTTATACCGAAAAGTTTTTCTTTGACAGAGGAGTGCTTTTCGCGTTCCTTTACGGCAAAAATGCCTGGGCATGGAGAATTCGTTTCACCCTGACCAAAAAGGAAATGTTCAAAGGCGAGATAGACCGTAAGAAAGCAAACAAACTTATGAAAGCCGGAATCAAGGAAGGCTTTGAGATAAAGAAGAAGGGTGTCTGATGGCAGTTTACCTGGTGCTTGCGGCAATAACGATTGCGCTCGGATTCTTTGTTGACAGCAAAGTCGAAAAGTATGATAAATCTTTTTTCGAAGATCCGAACCGTTCAAAGGGCCGCGTGTTCAACAAGTTAATATACGTGATGATCTTTTTCCTGCTCTTTGCGGTATCGGCCACAAGAATCGCTGTCGGCGGAGATTACTGGAGTTACACTTCAATCTTCAATCTTCTTGCACAGAACAGGGATAAATCCGTAGCCACCGAATTCGGATTTAATATCTTGGTCAAGATAGTCCAGCACATGTTCGGATATGACGGAAAGCAGTACATCATTATCTTTGCGATTGTTGCATTCGTTACGATTCTTTTGTTTATAAAAGGATTAGATGAATTAAGCGAAGATTTTGCAATATCCTTTGCGATGTTCATGCTGCTCGGATACTACGCATCGAGCTTTAATTCGATCAGAAGTTATCTCGCATTTGCGGTAGCTTTCTATTCGGTAAGATATATTTTTAAGAGAGAATTCTGGAAGTTTGCGTTACTTGTACTTTTGGCCTCGACGTTCCATATATCGATACTTATCGTGCTCGTGGCGTATCCTCTGGGACTCATAAAATGGAAACCCTGGATGCTTGCAATCCTCGGAGCATTTTCCGCAAGTTTTCTTATCATTCCGAATGTTTACAGAAGACTTGTATTCCTGATTTATCCGCAGTACGAAAACACGATTTACGATACGGGAGAAATCAGTTACACAAATATAGCAAGATGCATCGGCGTACTTATTTTCGCAATTATCCTTTACAAGAAAGTGATAAAGGATAACGAAAAGAACAGATTTTATTTCAACATGAACATTTTTGCAACTGTGATTTACATCTGCTGTTCATTCCTGCCGGTTGTATCGAGAATCGGATATTACTTTAATATTTTCCAGATAATTCTGGTGCCGGTTCTCATAGATGCCATTCCGAAGAAATGGGTGCGCATAGTACTTAAGGCACTGCTTATTACGGGCGGATGCGCATACTACGTTTACTTCCTTTATTCGAGTCAGTTTAACGGCACGCGACTCCTGCCGTATTTTAACTGGATTATAAATTAGTTTGAGAAAACAAAATGCTCTTTTCAATCATAACGGTATGTTTTAATGCCGGCGAAAAATTAAAGAACACGCTTGAAAACATTCTCGCTCAGTCTTACGGGGATTTTGAAATCATCGTAAAAGACGGAGGTTCGACAGACGGAAGTCTTGAGAGTATTCCCGAGGATTCGCGTATAAAAGTTTTCAGCGAAAAAGACAAAGGCATTTACGATGCAATGAATATTGCAGTGTCAAAGGCTTCGGGCGATTATGTGATATTCATGAACTGCGGAGATTCATTTTATGATGAAAACGTTTTAAAGAATGCCGCAGCTAATATGTCCGATAAACCGGACAGCAAGATTTATTACGGAGATGCGTATTTTGCAAGTGCGAAAGAAATCATTTCGCAGCCTAAGGAAATCACCGAGTCAATCTGCTACAGACATATGCCGAATCACCAGTCCTGCATTTTTGCAAAGAGTCTCTGGGATAACGACGGACTGAATACGAAATATAAGATCCGTGCGGATTACGATTTCTTTTTAAGATGTTATTTTGAAAAGAATATCCGTCCCGCATATTTAGGCATCACGGTTGCGTCCTACGAGGGCGGCGGATTTTCGGAGTCCGACAAAAAGCTTGATAAAGCAGAGCATCGTGAAATCGTAGTTAAGTACATGGGCGAGAAGAAAGCGAATCATTACAGAAGAATTATGATTCTTACGCTTCAGCCTCTTCGTACATGGATCGCGCAGAAGAGCATTTTTGCAGGCGCATATAATTCGATTAAAAAGAAAGTTTATTCGTAAGGGAAATACATGAGAGTACTTTGGGTTGTAAACCAGTGCATTCCGGTTATAGCGAAACATCTGAATATCGAAGTACCCAACAAAGAGGGCTGGCTGACCGGTCTGTCGGAGAAACTCATCGCCGAAAAAGATAACGATCTTACGCTTGGAATAGCCTTTAACGCAGGGTTCGAGGACGGAAGATACAAAGGCGAATACGAAGTTACAGCCTATGGCTACGACGATGATTTATCCGTGCCCGAGGAATATGACGAATCGCTTGAATACAGATTTAAAGAAATCATTGAAGATTTTAAACCCGATGTAATTCATATTTTCGGAACGGAATATCCGCACACGCTTGCAGTATGTAAGGCTGCGCCGGACACTTCTAAAGTGCTTATCGGAATTCAGGGTCTGTGCTCTGTTTATGCAGATCATTATTTCGACGGACTGCCTGAGGAAATGTACGTAAAAGAAACATTTCGCGACCGTATAAAGAGCGACAATATTGTTAAGCAGCAGGCGAAATTCGTTAAGCGCGGCGAGTTAGAAATAGAAGCGATTAAACTTGCCAAGAATGTCACAGGAAGAACGTCCTGGGATAAAAAATACACATCTGAATACAATCCCGATGCAAAGTATTACTTTATGAACGAGACGCTTCGAAGTAACTTTTATGAAGGTAAATGGAAACTTGAAACTTGCGAGAAACACTCACTTTTCGCAAGCCAGGGAGATTATCCGATTAAGGGACTGCACGTACTGCTTCGCGCACTGCCTGAGATTAAGAAAGATTATCCGGACGTAAAACTTTACGTTGCGGGCAACAAGATTACCGGCGAAGATTCGCTTAAGAAAAAAATCTTAATCGGAACATACGGAAGATACATTAACAAGCTCATAAAAGACGGTGATTTAACTGATAATGTAGTTTTCCTCGGGTCACTTAGTGCAGACAAGATGAAGGAGAGATACTTAAAGAGCAATGCATTTATATCTCCTTCAATGATGGAAAACTCACCCAATTCGCTCGGTGAAGCAATGCTTCTTTCAATGCCCGTCATATCAAGCGATGTGGGCGGTGTCAGAGATTTAATGAGCGAGGAAGAAGGATTTATTTATCCTTCGCTTGATGAGAAAGCGTTAGTTGATAGCGTAAAAAAATGCTTTGAATTAAATGGCAGCGATAAGCAGAAGGAAATGTGTGAAAAGGCAGGTGCGAAAGCGCGCATTACACACGATCCGGACACGAACTTTAAACGCCTGCTTGAAATATATGAGTGTATCTCAAAATAAAATGCCCGAATAAGGACTTTGGGAAATGAAATTAACTTTTGTATCAAATTATATAAATCATCATCAGATTCCGCTTAGCAATGTGCTCTACGAGAAGCTTGGCGACGACTATGCTTTTATTCAGACGGAGCCGATGGAAGAAGAGCGAATCAAGCTCGGATGGGCTGATGATTCTGACAATATTCCGTATCTTAAAAAGTATTACGAGAACGGACTTGAATGTAAAAAATTAATTATGGAATCGGACATCGTGGTGTTCGGCGGATGCGAGGATGAGTCGATAATCGAAGACAGACTCCACGCGGAAAAGCCCGTTATCAGATATTCCGAGAGACTTTACAAAGAAGGCCAGTGGAAATGCGTTTCCCCGAGAGGCCTTAAAAAGAAATACCACGACCACACAAGATATTCGGATAAGCAGGTATATCTTTTATGCGCAGGCGCATATGTGGCCGATGATTTTAACATCATAAAAGCATACAAGGGCAAGAGATATAAATGGGGCTACTTCCCCGAGTTTAAGTCTTATACGGATGATGAGAGAAAGATGCGAAGGGACGAGAGAAGAAGCCACTCGAAACTTCAAATTCTCTGGGCCGGCAGACTTATAGACTGGAAGCATCCCGAGAGTGTAATTAAACTTGCAAAAACTTTGAAAGATAAAAATATTCCGTTTGAGATTTCCGTTATCGGTGAAGGAAAGATGGAAAAGGAAATCGAAGCCGCCATCGAGAAAGGCGGTTTCAGTGAAGAAATCAAACTTCTCGGAATGAAGAAGCCTGCGGAAGTAAGAGAATATATGAAAACGGCGGACATATTCCTTATCACCAGCGATTATAAAGAAGGCTGGGGCGCTGTATGCAACGAAGCAATGAACGAAGGCTGCGTGGTTGTTGCATCACATGCTGCAGGCGCGGTTCCGACACTTATAAAGCACAGGGTAAACGGCATAATTTTCCCTTCGGGTGATTTTGCGAAGATGGCTTTTCAGATTGAAGAGCTCTCAAAGGATCAGAAGTGGAGGCTCTCCCTCGGAGAGAATGCGTACGAGACTCTTGAAAACGGCTGGAATCATGTAACCGCAGCTGAGCGACTGATTAAGTTAAGCGAGGCAATCTTGGAAGGCAAACCGTTCTTCTTCGAGAAGGGTCCGTTAAGCGAAGCAAAAGTGATTCCGGAGAAAAGAATGTATCGAAAGATAGTGGGAATCGAACAGTATAGCGGATAATTATATGAGTTCACTCGTTTCGGTCATTGTACCGGTATACAATTCAACTGCATATTTGAAAAGATGCGTGGACGCCATTCTTTCGCAGACTTACCAAAATCTCGAAGTAGTGCTCGTGGATGACGGCTCGACGGACGATTCCCTTAATATGTGCAGGGAATACGAAAAGAGCGATTCCAGAGTAAAAGTTTTCCACAAGGAAAACGGTGGTTCCTCGAGTGCAAGAAATGTCGGCATAAAAGAAGCAAGCGGCGAATACATCTGCTTCTGCGATTCGGACGATTATTACGAGCCGGATATCGTTGAAAATCTCATGAAGGTTTTTAACGAGAAAGATGACTGCATCGTGGCTCAGTGCATGGCAGTCTGCAGATACGAGGACGGCACTCTTGAAAGCGGCCCCTTAAAAGATTCGGGCGAAATTGTACGTGAGACTAACGTTGAATATTTCAGAGAACTTCTTTTACATTTGGGCGACAGTTCATTTTGTACCAAGATGATAAAAGCTGATTTTATGAAGAAGTTCGCCTTTAATGAAGGCAGACTTAACGAAGATTTTGAACTCCTTGTTTACATGCTGCAGGAGTTTGACTGCATATACACATACGAGATTACGGGATACAATATCATCCTCAGATTTGGCAGCAATACTAGAAACGTTTACAAAAATCTCTTTTATGATTGCATGATTGAAAACTCCGACATGGCTGCAAAATTGGTAGACGAGAAATATCCCTCTCTTAAGGAAGAGGCAAGAAAGTTCCAGCTTTACCAGCGACTTGATTACACGCTTCACACACCTCTTTCAAAGATGAAAAACAATCCCGTAGCTATTAAGGTTTTAAATGAACTGAAACTCTGGAGAAAAGATATTAAGGAAAACCGGTATCTTGCAGATAAAGACAGACGAAACCTTAAGATATTAAGCCGAATCCCGCGCCTTAGCAAGTGGGTTCACAATAAAATTATGTTCCTGAAAGGAAAACCTGTAGAAAAATGACCAATTGGGGACGGTTCTATTTTGGCTTTTTTTACCAGGTAGGGACAGTTCTCTGAGAATATAAAAGAAAGAAAAGAGAAGAATTAATGAAGATACTTAAGAAGCTCTCGAAGCTTCTGGACGGAAAACAGAAAAGATCATTAGTCGGACTTGTATTTCTGATGTTTATAGGAGCAATACTGGAAGCATGTTCCGTAGCACTCATTATTCCTGTGGTAACGGTACTTTTTACCCCGAACGCAATTCAGGAGAAATGGTACCTTGCATGGGCATACTCGGTATCGCCTTTTACGACAGAAAAAGCCTTCTCGATAGCAGTTCTGGTCAGCATTATTTTTGCATTTATTTTAAAGAATGCATTCCTTTACCTTGAACAAAAACTGCTTTACAGATTTATTTATTCCAACCAGTTCAGAACATCCGAGAGGATGATGAAGAATTACATCAGAAAGAATTACGAATACTATTTAAACGCCGACACAGCGGTAATACAGCGTAATATCACATCCGATGTTAACAACATGTATGCACTGATTCAGTCGCTGATGCTTTTAGTGTCCGAGCTTATAGTATTTGCCACACTGATTATCCTCTGCATCGACCAGAGCCCTTTGATGACTTTGTTCTTTGCGGTTCTTTTAGGAATAACACTCCTGCTTATAAAGATAGTTTTAAAGCCCGTTTTATACAAAGCCGGCAAAGACAATCAGGACTTTTATTCGGGACTGTTTAAATGGATTAACCAGACCGTCACGGGCATAAAAGAAGTAAAAATCGGCGGAAAAGAAAAGTACTTCTCCGACTGCTACATTGAATGCGGGAAAGGATATGTAAATGCGGTTCAGAAATACACGCTTTTAAGTAATGTTCCAAGACTGATTATCGAAGTAGTCTGCATTATTGCGATTGTATTTTATCTGTTAACCATTTACTTAGAAGGTGTTGATGTTTCAAATGTTCTTGAAACAATGGGCGTATTTATTATGGCGTTGATGCGTCTTATGCCTTCCGCCAACAGAATTAACAACTGCTTAAATAACATTTCCTATTTTGAGCCTTTCTTTATGGGTGTATCGGATAATCTTCAGGACGAAATTTCCGATGAAAACTCCGAAGTTGCATCGCTTGAGAGACCTAAGGAAAAACTCGAAGTAAAAGAAAAAATCGAACTTAAAAACATTAAATACAAGTATCCGAATTCAGAGGTATATGTACTTAACGGAGCGAGTATGGATATACCCGTCGGTTCCGCTGTCGGAATCGTCGGTACCACCGGTGCGGGCAAATCCACGATTGTGGATGTTATGCTCGGCCTCTTAAAACTTGAATCCGGCGAAGTGCTTGCGGACGGAAAGGATACTCTTTCTAATGAAAACTACAGAAAGTGGCTTAAGAATATAGGCTACATTCCGCAGACCGTTTTCATGTTAGACGATTCCATCAGAAAGAATGTTGCATTCGGTATTCCCGAAGATGAAATAGACGAGAACCGTATCTGGGAAGTATTAAAAGAAGCACAGCTTGACGAGTTCGTAAAAGGACTTCCCGAAGGACTTGAAACAGGTATCGGTGAGCGAGGCATCAGACTTTCCGGTGGACAGAGACAGCGTATCAGCATCGCCAGAGCGCTTTACGAAGATCCCGAAGTGCTTGTGCTCGATGAAGCAACGAGTGCGCTTGATGGTGATACCGAGCAGGCAATCATGGATTCGGTTAACAGTCTGCACGGCAGAAAAACGCTTATTATCATCGCACACAGACTTCAGACTATCGAGAAATGTGATGCGGTTTATCGTATCGAGAACGGAAAGGCTACCCGCGAGAGATAATACTTGCGTGGGAATCGGGTCCGCACGATACACCGCGGGCACGCTCCCGCTAAGATGTCGCACGTAGCGCACACTAAACTCGCATGCGCACAAGTGCTTTGCTCGTTAAGTGGCGACGGCGCCATATTACCCGCTTGTGCATCATACGGACCCGATTCCCAAACGAAGAATACACCGCGGCAAAGACTGACGAAAGACTAACAATATGAATTACGAACTAAGTATAATAATCTCAGTAACTGATAAGGATACAGATGAGAGAAAAATCATCGAAAGTATAGAATCCGCTATAGCACAGGGCAAGGAAAGCATGGAAATTATCCTGGCGGCAGATTCAGTTTCCGAGAGTGTTATAAAACTGCTTTCGGAATACTCTCAGAATCACGATGAAAAGATAAAAGTTTTATACACCTCTGAAAGACGCGGCCGTGGCGGAGCATTCAATTTAGGCTTAAGAAACTGCACATCCGAATGGATTTCTTTTATGAATGCAGGTGATACGATTTCACCTTTATTCGCAGAAAAACTCCTAAAAGATGTGGCAGATGCAGATGTGGTTGCATGTGCCAACGACTCTGACACAAACGAAACTGATGCGGCGATTTTCAAGGAAGCCGAAAGCCTTGATGAAGATGAGAAACAGGCAATTTTAATAGTCAATCCGGGCAAGGCAGAATCAAAGATTTACAGGAGAACAATCTTTGAAGAAAACGGATTATGGTTCCCCGAAAATCTTCTTTTCGAAAAGCTCGGTATCGGAAGACTGGCACTCGCATGTGCAAAGAATTTTAAATATGTTGATGAATGCCTTTATTTCTTTGATAAGACCAAAGAAAACACAAGCGAGGAAGACCTCTTTGAAAGGCTTGACGTCATGACATATTTTATCGAGGAATGCTACAAGAGAGAAATTCTCGAAGAGTTTCCCGAAGAGGTTGAGGCAGCTTTTATTGATGACATGTATATGAAAACGCTCTTTACATATATTGCTGTAACACCTCCAAACAAAAGGAAAAAATCATTCCTTGAGATGCTGCAGAATGCAATACTTGACTGCTTCCCCGAGTTTGAGACCAATCCGTATTACTACGAAAAATACGACGATGATATAAAGGATCTGGTATCGCTTCACATCGAAGCACCGGGTAAGTTTTTAAAGACAGTTAAAAATTTTGATTCAGTTGAATTCGAATAAAAATAGTAACCGTTAACAGTTAAAAGAAAGAAAAAAGATGAGTAACGAAGCAAAAGAAAAATGTACAATAATCGTTCCGTGCTACAACGAAGAGGAAGCAATCCCTTTGTTTTATGAGGCGACCAACGAAGCGCTTAAAGACTTTGCGCTTGATTATGAATTCCTTTTCGTAAACGACGGAAGCAAAGACAAAACGCTTGAAGTTATCAAAGAACTTGCAGAAAAAGACGAAAGAGTGCACTACGTTTCCTTCTCAAGAAACTTCGGCAAAGAAGCTGCAATGTATGCGGGCTTAAAGGAATCTACCGGCGATTATGTTGTAATCATGGATGCAGATTTGCAGGATCCGCCCGAACTTATTCCCGGAATGTACGACAGCATTATCAACGAGGGATATGACTGCGTTGCCACAAGACGTGTGGACAGAAAAGGTGAACCGCCTATAAGAAGCATGTTTGCGAATATGTTTTATTTCCTGATGCATTTTATCGCAAAGGTAGACATGGTTCCCGGCGCAAGAGATTTCAGATTTATGAAGCGCGTCATGGTTGATGCCATTGTTGAAATGGGAGAGTACAACAGATTCAGCAAAGGTATTTTCGGATGGGTCGGTTTTAACACAAAATGGATTCCTTTCGAAAACAGAAAGAGAGTTGCGGGAAAGACAAAATGGTCGTTCTTCAAACTCTTCCAGTATTCGATTGAAGGTATCGTTGCATTTTCGACAGCACCCCTTGTATGGTCCTCAATCATCGGACTTATCTTCTGCGTGCTTGCCTTTGTTGCTTTGATATTCCTCTTTGTGAGAGCGCTTGTTTTCGGAGATCCCGTCAGCGGCTGGCCTTCACTTGCATGTATGATTACATTCTTCTCGGGCCTTCAGCTTTTCAGCGTGGGTATCATCGGAATGTATATTTCTAAAACATATCTTGAAGTAAAGGGCAGACCCATTTACATAGTGAAAGAGAAAAAATAATGGAAAAATTAATCAACAAACTTAAAGAAGAACAGTATAAAGTACCGTTTATTTCGGGAATCGTAATAGGACTTATCACACATATGTTTATGATAGTCAACAAGTTCCCGAACGGCGATTCAATGACCAACTTCTATTTTGACCAGAATATGGTTACGTCAGGAAGATGGTTTTTAACTGTGGCATGCGGCCTCTCATCGTTTTACGATCTCAATTTCGTAAACGGTCTTCTGGCAATTATATTCCTGTCGATAAGTGCTGTTTTTGTTACGAGATTTTTCGATGTTAAGAAAAAAACAACATTAATTCTGGTACCCGCGGTAATGGTTACATTCCCCGCCGTTGCGTCAACAATGTCGTATATGTATACGGTTGACGGATATATGTTAGGACTCCTCTTTGCGGTAGTTGCGGCATACATCAGCAAGAAATACAAATTCGGATTTTTCGGCGGAATGGTTTTCCTTGCATTAAGCCTCGGTACTTATCAGGCGTATGTTTCGGTTGCGATTCTTTTATGTCTGTTCGATATTATTTTTGCGGTAATCGACAACGAAGATATTTACACGCTCTGGAACAAGGGATTCAAGTACATAATGATGGGAATCGGCGGCGGAGCAATATACTATGTTGTATTGAAAATATGCCTCTTCGCTCAGCAGAAGGAACTTGATACATATCAGGGTATCAACGAAATGACTCACATAAGTCTTTCTTCAATTCCCGAAAGACTGTACAAAATGTATTACGATTTCGTTGCTTTTGCATTCAGCGGAAGAATCTTCGTTAACAACTTCTTAACCATGATTATTATGAGTACGCTCGTATCGGCATCTATGGTTGCAATCTTTGTTTTGTTCGTAAAAAACAAAGCATTCAAAAAATGGTACAGCTGGCTGATATTATTCTTAAGCATAGGTTTAATGCCTTTTGGCGCCAACACCGTGCTCCTTATGATGTCACCCGAAGGTGAGTACCATCTTGTAATGAGACTGCAGTGGGTTATCTTTATCGTGGCAATCGTAATAATAGCCGAAAAAGTCATTTCTGCATTCGAAACCGTAAAAGACAAGCTCATCATACCCAAAACCGTATCGGTGGTCTTGGTGGCGTTATTATGTTATAATTTTCTGTTAATGGATAACATTGCATACTTCAATCTTCAGCAGCAGTATGAAAAGTCCTACGCATACTGTGTAAGGCTTCTTGACAGGATTGAACAGACGCCCGGATATGTGCAGGGAATGCCTATATGTATGGTCGGAGAGATTAGCGAAAAGAGTTATCCTTCGACGGAATTAACCGATAAGATAACATCCAAAATCCGAGGAACGGACGGAGATTTCTTATTCTATCGCGGCGAGCAGTATGAGGAATTCATGAAAAATTATTTGGGTGCGAAGCTCAATATTCTTACGGGTCCGTATGTCACAGACATGTATTTCTCCGAAGAATATATGGAGATGAGCACGTTCCCCGATAAGAACAGTATAAAAATAGTTAACGGAATCATGTTTATTAAACTGGAGTAAACCAATGGGAAAAATGACCGTAATTATTCCTTCGTTTAACGAGGAAGACAATATCGAAAATACAGCCAAAGTCATCGGCGAAACTCTTTCGGGTGCAGGTATCGAATACGATCTGCTCTTTGTTTCCGACGGCTCAACGGATAAAACTTTCGATATTGTGGAAAAACTTTCCAAAGCTGATAAAAGAATCGGCGGCATACAGTTCTCAAGAAACTTCGGCAAAGAAGCTGCGATTTTTGCAGGTCTTGAATATGCGAAGGGTGACTGTGTGGCAGTGATTGACTGTGACCTTCAGCATCCGCCCGCAACTTTAATTGAGATGTACAAACTCTGGGAAGAAGGCTATGAAGTCATCGAAGGAATCAAGTCTAAAAGAGGCAAGGAAAATCCTTTCTACAAAATGTTCTCAGCTATCTTTTACGGTATCATGAGTTCACTTATGAAGATGGATTTAAATAAAACAAGCGATTTCAAACTCCTTGACAGAAAAGTGGTTGAAGCGCTTCTTGAACTGCCTGAGAGAAACACGTTCTTCAGAGCACTTTCGTTCTGGGCAGGTTTTAAGAGCACATCCGTAACATTTGAAGTTGCAGAGAGAAAAGCCGGAAAGAGCAAATGGTCGTTCTCCGGACTTGTTGCATATGCAATTTCAAATACCACTTCTTTTACGACCGCTCCTTTAAAAGCGGTATTTGTACTCGGTGTGCTTCTGATGATTTTCTCACTGGCGCTCGGTATCGAAACGCTGGTAAATTACTTTATCGGAGTTGCTGCAGACGGATTTACAACGGTTATTCTTTTACTTTTAATCATCGGCGGATGCATTATGATAAGCCTCGGAATTATGGGCCATTATCTTGCACGTATTTATGAAGAAGTTAAGGGAAGACCGAGATATATTGTTTCAAAAACAACTGACGAAGAATGAGTGAAAAAAAAGAACGCCAACTGAATATGGAAATCCTTCGAATAGTTGCGATGCTGATGATAATAACGCTCCATTATCTCGATAAGGGCGGCGTTTTAAAAGAGTTTGAACTCAAAATGGGTTTAAACAGAAACATCGCGTGGATTATCGAAGCGCTCTGCATGGGCAGCGTAAATGTTTATGTGTTGATTAGCGGATATTTCCTTTCGAAATCGGAGTTTAAGGCAAAAAAAGTTATTACGCTCTGGGCACAGATAATTTTCTACTCATGGATTATTACAGCAATATTTGCGATAGTCACAAAGGGGCATCTTAATCTGGCAAACGGCATCTATGATGTAATACCTCTTGTAATGCCCGTGACCGGCAGCCATTACTGGTTTGCAACGGTTTACATGCTTTTGTATTTGTTCTTCCCCTTCCTTAACAAAGGAATCGACGCAATGGATAAAAAGCAGCTTAAAGGCATTATTATCGCAGCGATAGCAGTGTTCTCGGTATGGAACACAATCCTTCCGTTTACACAGCCTTTAACAGACCTTGAAGGAATGGATATCTGCTGGTTTGCTTGCCTCTATCTTGTGGCCGCATACATCAGAAAATATCCCGAAGATTTCAAGTTAAACAGATGGATTTATCTGTTAATTTCATTTGCCTCGGCAATAAGTGCATTCATCCTTGGCAAAGGGCTTTTGCTCATAGATTTGTACGTAGGAAAGCTCGGCGGATATGCAAAGAATTTCTATCCGTACAATTCACTTTTGATATTTATTGCAAGCGTATGCCTCTTCCTCTTTGCGATTAAGCACGAGACAAAAGCTCCGAAGTGGCTTGCAAATATTATCCTTTTTGCATCACAGGGAACCTTCGGCGTATATCTTTTACACGAGCATAAGCTTTTAAGATATTTGTGGCCCGAGTGGTTTAATGTTGAAAAAGTTTCCGGCACACCGCTGTTCCTTTTGCATCTTTTAGGAACAATACTTGCAATCTTTGCGGTCGGAATAGTAATTGATTTTGTAAGAAGAGTTCTTTTCGGACTTTTTGCTCCTAAAAGAAAAGAAAATAAATAGTTAGCGTTAAAAACGCGCGGAGAAAAAATGATCAGATTTAACGTACCTCCCTTTACGGGAAAAGAAATGGATTATATTAAACAGGCCGTAGAAAATCAGAAGATCTGCGGTGACGGAGAGTTTACCAAAAAGTGCAACGAGTGGCTTGAAAACAAGACAGGCACAACCAAAGCACTTCTTACAACCTCCTGCACACACGCAACCGAAATGGCGGCTATTTTAAGTAATATAAAACCCGGCGACGAAGTAATTATGCCGAGCTACACATTCGTTTCCACAGCTGATGCGTTTGTCCTTAGAGGTGCAAAAGCAGTATTTGTGGATGTTCGTCCCGACACGATGAACATTGACGAAAACTTAATCGAAGATGCAATCACCGACAAAACAAAAGCAATCGTTCCGGTTCATTATGCAGGCGTATCCTGCGAAATGGATAAGATTATGGAGATTGCAAAGAATCACAATCTGATGGTAATAGAAGATGCCGCACAGGGAATCATGTCCGAATATAAGGGCAAGGCACTCGGTACATTTGGTGATTACGGATGCTTCTCTTTCCATGAGACAAAGAACTTCTCCATGGGTGAAGGCGGAGCACTTTTAATCCGTGATGAAGAAAACATTGAGCATGCAGAAATCGTTCGTGAAAAAGGTACCAACAGAGCAAAATTTTTCCGCGGACAGATTGATAAATACACATGGGTCGATGCAGGTTCATCATATCTTCCGAGTGAACTTAATGCAGCTTATCTTTATGCGCAGCTTGAGCTTGCAAATGAAATTACCGCTGACAGAATGAACACCTGGAATAAGTACTATGATGCATTCGAAGAACTCGAAAACAAAGAACGCATCGAGAGACCTTTTGTTCCCACGGACTGCAAGCACAATGCGCACATGTTCTACTTAAAGTGTAAGGATTTGGAAGAGAGAAGTGCATTCATCAAGTTCCTTGGTGAAAACGGCATAATGGCTGTATTCCACTACATTCCTCTTCACGGCGCACCCGCAGGCAAAGTGTTCGGCAGATTTAACGGCGAAGATGTATACACTACAAAGGAAAGCGAGAGACTTGTTAGACTTCCGCTTTACTACGGACTTAAGGAAGACGAGATTGAATACATCATCGGCAAAGTAAAAGAGTTTTACAGATAATGACTAACGAAGTAACCATACGTCCAATTACATATGACGATACGGAAAATATTGTTAAATGGCGTAATTCCGAATACGTGAACAGCCGATTCATAGACCGCAGACTTTTTACGAAGGAAAGTCACGAGGCATGGCTTAAAACTTACGTTGAAGCCGGAAAGGCTGCGCAGTTTATCATTCTTTTAAACGGCGAAGCAGTCGGAAGCGTTTATTTACGTGATATTGATTTAGATACCAAAGAAGCCGAGTACGGAATATTCATCGGCGAGGAAGGCGCAAGAGGAAAAGGTGTGGGCACAAAGAGTGCGAAACTTATTCTTAAATATGCTTTCGAAGAACTTGGTCTGGAAAAGATTTTTTTACGAGTTTTTAAAGACAATCCGGGCGCAGTAAGAAGCTACGAAAAAGCCGGATTTAAGAAAATCGACAGAGTTGATACATTAAATATCGATGGCGAAACGCTCGAAGTGATTTTTATGGAGCTGGAGAAAAAGGATTTTGAAAAGCGATAACAAGAAAAAAATAATAAATGCGTTTTTTATAATCCCTGCCGTAATCGGATTTACGTTTTACTGTTTCGAACTGGTTCTGCTTCACTACAACCAGACGCTGTTTCCGGTCACGGGAAAGTACGAATCGGATCTTTTCGCACACATAGAAATGGCGCTCGACGGCTGGGGATACAGCATACTCGCAGTTATTTTCAGACTGTTTGCATTCCTGCCTGAATTTGGTTTCCATTTTGCGATAGCATCTTTCCTCTGCATATGCGAAGCAGGCACGATTGCACTAACATATATTCTTTTAAGAAACAACAAACTTGAAACAAAAGCGGCGATAGTTTTAACGGCGATGTCGGGCTTTGTTGCACCCGCATACATAAGAGCAATTCAGCCGTACAGATATATCGGTTATCAGTCGGGAAGTATATGGCACAATTCGACATATATAGTGATGAAATTCACGGCACTTATATGCATCATTTTGTACCTTTTTATATCCGAAAAATACAAAGAAAAAATGAGCGCCCTAGAAGTAATTGCATTTGCGATTTTACTTGCGATTACGACATCGGTAAAAACCAATTTTATCCTTGTGTTTGCACCCGTAGCGCTTCTTTTCTTAATAGTCGACCGGATACTCGGAGTACCTCTTAAAAGACTCTTGCTTTGCGCACTGACCGTAATTCCTTCGGTAGCGGTAATACTGTTCCAGGAGTACGTTCTTTTCGGAGAAGAAACAGGTAACGGAATTGTAATAGAACCTCTTTACAGTGTTTATTTAAGGGCCGAAAAACCTTATTTTACGATGATTCTTTCGGCAGCGTTTCCGATAGTGATTCTGCTCTTTAACATAGTTCCGGTACTCAGGGATACGTTCCTTGATTTTAAGGATAAAAAGAGAGGACTCACACACCGCTTCTTTTTACTCTCATGGGCGATGTGGTTTGTGGCATTTGCCGAATACATTCTCCTTCGCGAAACAGGCCAGAGAGAACTCGATGACAACTTTGCGTGGGGATACGATTTCTGCATTTTTATTCTTTTCGTGGTAAGCATTATCTACTTTGCAAAGACCATAAAAGAATTAATTGAAAAAATAAAGAACAAAGAATTTGCCGCAACGGATGTTTTTAAAACAATATTCTGTGTACTTACGGTGGCACTGCTTATTTATCATACATACTGCGGAGTGTTCTTCTTTGTAAGACTGACTCAGGGAATAACATTCTTTATGCAATAAAAATAAAAACAAACGGAGACAAAGATGAAAATCAGTTTTGTAATCCCCTGCTACAGATCGGAGAAAACTCTTTCTGATGTAGTGGAGGAGATTAAAACCACAATGGCGACAATCGGACATGAATTTGAAATCATTCTTGTTAATGACTGTTCGCCCGACAAAACATATGAAGTAATAAAGCAGCTCGTAGCAGAGAACAAGAATATTCTCGGACTCGATCTTGCGAAAAACTTCGGTCAGCACTGCGCACTTATGGCAGGTATGAGACACTCAACCGGAGATGTTGTGGTATGTCTTGACGACGACGGACAGACACCCGCTGACGAAGTAGGAAAGCTTCTTGACAAGCTTGATGAAGGCTATGATGTCTGCTATGCAAGCTACGGCAAAAAGCAGCACTCGGGCTTCAGAAATTTCGGCAGCAAAGTAAACGAACTCATGACCAGAATCATGCTTGGAAAACCCAAGGAATTAAAGGTTTCAAGTTACTTCGCAGCCAAGAGATTTGTGGTTGACGATATGCTCAGATACGAGCAGTCTTATGCATACGTAATCGGTCTTGTTTTACGAGCAACCAAGAATGTTGCAAATGTGGAAGTTAACCACAGAGCAAGAAGCGTGGGCGAGAGCGGATATACTCTTGCAAAACTTTTCTCACTCTGGTTTAACGGCTTTACCGCATTTTCAATCAAGCCTTTAAGAATTGCCACCGCAATAGGATGTTTCTGTGCGGGAACAGGCTTTCTTTACGGAATATATACAATTATTAAAAAGTTCATCCTTATGAACGATGTGCAGGCAGGTTTCTCCGCACTCATGTCGGTACTGGTTTTCATGGGCGGAATGCTTATGCTGATGCTCGGACTTATCGGCGAGTACATCGGCAGAATCTACATCTGCATGAACAATTCACCTCAGTATGTAATTCGTGAGAAGGTCGGCAAATTATCCGAAGAAGAGTAAATATGGATAAAAAAGAGAAGAAGAATAATAAAAAAACAAAACTCATTGTTTTGGACTGCATTTTTATTGCGGTCCTTGTTTTGTTTCCTTTTCTTCATCTCGCATTCGGTGTCGAATTTACCGATACCGCTTACAGCCTCGGCAATTACGAAAACTTAGATAAGATGAATCTTACCTGGACCGTTGCTACTTTCTGGGCAAATATGCTCGGCAAGTTTTTTACGATGCTTCCTTTTGGTGCAACGTGGCTCGGAATGAAATTTTATACGACACTGGTACCCGTTACCGGAGTCGTTTTTTCATATCTTTTCTTAAAGAAATATATGCCAAGAGTATTTGTATTTGTCGGAGAAATTCTTGCAATTTCACTTTTCTGGTGTCCGACCACAATCCTTTACAATTACCTGACATATCTTCTTTTCACATTTGCTGTAATAGTTCTGGTTGAATCCCTCATAAAAGAAAAACGATGGGGTCTTGCATTCGCAGGCGTTATCCTGGCATTCAATGTCTTCGTAAGATTCCCAAACATTACAGAAACCGCACTCATTGTGGTTGTATGGTTCAGCGCAGGTCTTAAAAAGAAAAAGTTCACATACGGACTGGTTGATACATTAATCTGCGTCGGCGGATTCTTTGCAGGTATAGCTGCAAACGTCGGACTTATAGGAATCAAATACGGATTTTCATCAATTCCGAATATGGTTATTTCCCTTTTCTCAATGACCGGAGAAAATACTGGCTACAAACCTGCAGGAATGATAATGGCAATCATCAAAGCATACACGACCTATTATAAGTGTTTTATTCTTCTTATCGGCATTACCGCATTATGTTTTGCGGTAAGTGCAATTATGAAGAGACATTACGCAAGAATAATCACCATTGTGGCACAGTTTGTTTTATACGGACTCTTCATTTTATGGGCATACAGAAATCATGTATTTACATTTAAATACAGTGACTATTCTTCGATGCATTTCTGGATGGTTGTATTTTTTATGATCGCAAACATTATGTCCGTATGGACGATGCTTAGAAAACGAAACGAACTTGTGCACAAACTGATTGCAACGGCTGTGCTTGTGATAGTCTGGATTACGCCTCTTGGAAGCAACAATTCGCTGTATCCTTCAATGAACAATTTGTTTTTAGTTGCTCCCGCAGTTTTGTTTATGATCTGGAACGAACTTTTCAAGGGAAGGAACTTTTATGAGATTCTCGATCTTGAAGCGAGAAACACAATGGTTGCAACGAGAATTATTTTATTCCTGCTTATTGTGACTGCAACAATTCAGTGTATTTTATTCGGTTTTGTGTTTATTTTCCGCGACCCCGGTTTTCCTGCTAAAAACAGCACAAAAATCGAGGGCAACGAAGTGCTTGTCGGAATGCATACAAATTCCGAGAGAGCGGCGCTTATCGAAGAGCTGACATCGTATGTAAACGATAAGGGATATGAAGGCAGGAGAGCGATTTTCTACGGAGATATTCCGGGACTTGAATACATACTAAAAATGCCATGCGCGATTTCTCACACATGGCCCAATTTAGGTTCGTTTTCTTATGATGAATTTGCTAACGATATCGACAGTCTTGATGACAAGCCGATTATATTTATAAACACGGATTACATGGCTGATGCCTACAATCCCAACAAGTCCTATCGCAAGGAACAGTACCTTGAAGATTTCCTTACGGAAAACGGATATTCCTTAAGCGCGAAGATTGAATACATTGCAATCTATTCTGCGGATTAGTACTTTACCCATCTGCCGCTTGCACCGCACGGAAGAACTAAACCGTTTTCGGAAACCGGCAGACCGATTTCATCGGATACAACTTCTCCGCCGAACTTCGGTTTAATGCAGGTATTAAGCATATATGAAAGTACTGCAGGCTGAAGTCCCGTGGTATATGAATTGATTAAAAAGAATGCGGAATCTTCGTTTAATAACTGCGTGGTCAGTTCAATAAAAGGAAATACGGAATCTTCGATTTTCCAGATTTCGCCTTTAGGGCCTCTTCCGTATGAAGGAGGATCCATGATGATACCGTCATATTTGTTTCCACGACGGATTTCTCTTTCAACGAATTTGACACAGTCATCCACGAGCCATCTTATCGGCGCATCACCAAGGCCGGAAGAAATGGCGTTTTCTTTTGCCCATGTGACCATACCTTTTGAGGCATCTACATGAGTCACAGAAGCACCGGCTTTTGCCGCAGAGAGTGTGGCGCCGCCCGTGTATGCAAAGAGATTGAGCACTTTAAAAGTTCTGTCCGGATTGTCGGACAGCTGCTTTTTTATGATATCCGAAAACCAGTCCCAGTTAACAGCCTGCTCGGGGAAAAGCCCCGTGTGCTTAAATGCAAAAGGCTTTAAATTGAATGTGAGTTCTTCGTAATG
>JAEEGJ010005457.1_pt1 | contig 39991 bp, 32 predicted proteins | sample 8958761 | NCBI WGS metagenome assembly JAEEGJ01 (sample SAMN16246546, study PRJNA631951) | gut metagenome | biome: gut microbiome; feature: rumen; material: RS-attached | host: Bos | place: Iran: Karaj | collected 2018-10 | reverse complement strand
CGCTGACGTTACCGTGGTATTTTTGCATGTCACCTTCTTTCATGCGGATGTCGACCACCGAGGAGAGGCGTCCTCCGAAATGCGCTGGGAAGCTGCCTTTATACAAGGTGACATTCTTCAAGGCGTCAGGGTTGAAGACGGAGAAGAAGCCCATCGCATGGTTGACGTTGTATACGGGTACGCCGTCAAGAAGCAACAGGTTCTCGTCGGGACCTCCGCCACGCACATACATACCCGCCGAGCCTTCCGATCCGTTTTGCACGCCTGGCAGCAACTGGATGGCTTTCAGCACGTCGGCCTCGCCAAATAAGGTCGGGATGCTTTTGATTTGCTGCACGGGCAACTCCACCACGCTCATCTGCGGACTGCGGGCGCTCACCGAGGCGCGGGCACCTTCCACCACCACCTCGTCCAAGGTCGTGTTGGTTTCGAGCATGAAGTTAAGGTTGAGGTTCTCCTTCAAGTCGAGGGAACGGTTTTGTTGGGTGTAGCCCACATAAGAGACTTGCAGCTCCACTTCGCCTTGGTCCAAGGTTAAGGTATAGAAACCGTAATTGTTTGTTGCACAGCCTTTCCCCGAGTTTTTGTCAATGATAGTCGCCCCGATAAGGGTTTCCTTGCTGGCAGCGTCCATCACATAACCGCTGAGGGTGCGCTTTTGGGCAAAGGTGGGCAAACAGGCCAATAAAAAGCCGATGGCGATCAACCATCGGCTCAAGTAGTGTTGTTTCATTATACTGCGTTTATGATGGTTTGTTCAACCGTTTAACGTAGTGCTAACAGAATTATTGCATAATCCAGTCCGCAGCCGTCTCAATCACATTGTCGAGGCCTAGGGCTGTGGCAACAGGATCGAGGATGACGCGCACATCGGGCGGCACGCCGTTCTCGTAGTTTTGTCCGTCGGGGGCTATGGTGCGGCTTGTGCTGAAACGATAGGTCCAGCCATTGGGCAAGGTGCCGCCGTTGGGCAGGCCCATGCCGCCACCGGTGTAGTCGCCAAAGAGTTTGATGTTGTCGTAGCCTTGCGTGCAGACCGAGAAGAACGAAGTAGCGCTATACGAACCACGGTCGATGAGCACGGCCACAGGCTTGGTGTAGGCGTTGTTCTTTCCCAAGATGCTGCTGTCGGCGGCATACACCTCTTGATAATCGGTGAATTCGTCGTGGCCGGGGCCTTTCTTCACTTGGGTCTTGTATAGCAGTTGTTTGTGGTTGTCAAAGATGCTGAGCAAGTTGGCCACGTTGGCAATGGAGCCACCGCCGTTTTGGCGCATGTCGATGATCATGCCTTTGCAGTCCTTGTAACGATCCACTAAATATTTCAGGGTTGCCTGGTCAATGTCGTTCGAGAATGAAGTATAGCGGAGATAGGCCACCTTGCCATCGCGAATGGCGTTGTGAGAGAAACTGCCCGTGGCGTGGTAGTTCACCGTCAGGTAGTTAAGGACGACAACTTCCGTGTTGATGTTCTTCTTAGCGTACATTTTGTAATAAACGGAATCGTTCTTCGACTGGTCGAAGTCGGAGAATAGGTTGGTGTGGCCGTCGCGGAGCGTGTTGAGCATAGCTGCACATACTTGGAACAGCTCTTCGTTGCTCATGTTGTCGTTCACCATCGGGCGATACACTTCGCGGACTGAGTCCCAATTAACGCCTTTCACATCGAAAAAGCTGTAGTTTTGGTCCACTTGGTTCCAGAGGTAGTCAAAAACGTTGACGGGGTTTGAGGGTTCGTCGTTTTCCATAAGGGCGCGTTCGCACGAAGCGAAGGCGAAGACCGAAGCCAAAAGGCTAAGGATGAGGATATGATGTTTTTTCATGGTAATAATCAATTGATTCTGAACATAAAGGAGAGGTTAAATGAATGGATGGCATTGTCGTAGCGATAGGTGCCTTTCTTGCCCGTGGTGAGATAGTCCCAGCGGTAGGTGAGGCCAATGCGGTTGCCGTTGCGAAGGTTGAGGTAAAGGCCTAAGTCCGTATTGAGGCCTGGGATGAATTTGCCAAAGGTTTCTTTAGAGCCAAACAATGCTTCAGTAATTTCCTGGTTGATGGTAGGGTTGCCTAGATAGGCAAAACTCGGACGGTTGGCCAAACCATACAAAGGTACGTTCAATTTAAAGTAGGTGGTCAGCCAAGGGTGGGTCTTGGTGCTGTTGAAAGCAAAATCATATTGCAACAAGCCTGTCGCACCAAAGTTTCCAAAGATAGAAAGGCAGGTGGAGGCATTCTGCAAAGATGGTATGTTCTTAACGTCGATAAAACCATCCAATGTGGCACCCGCCCAAAGGTGCAGGCGGTTGCTCTTGTTGTCATAGACACGGTAGAGGAACTCTGTTGAAAAATCAAAATCCTGTGCGACACCATTAGGATTTTTCAAAGTGTTGTTGAATGTGCGCATTGCCGGACGCAAATGGCATTTGCCCCATTCGATGTCAACGCCCATGTCAATGTTGTTGCCACCTCCCATGTACTTAAAAGGCACAGTGCCAACATCATAACAATCAGCGTAATTGGCTCCGACCGAAAGGTCAAGCCAAATAGGTACTCTAGCCTGTTGAGGGCTGTAGGTCAACGGGACCATCGGTTTGTCGCCGTTGTTTGAGGGTGTCTGGGCCATGCCTTGGGTGGCCAACAATAATGCACCCACGAAAAGTAAAGATTTGAATTTCATAAAATTAAAACGATTTGAAATTGGGTTTGATTCGTCGGCAAAGATATGATTAATGTGGATGTGTTTTCCCGCATTGCAAAATGTTTTGTATTTTTGCACCCGTTTTTCAAATCAACTACACTATGGAATCAACGAACAAACACTTCAAACGTTACACAGTAACTACGGCCTTGCCCTACGCCAACGGCCCCGTCCACATCGGTCACCTTGCCGGCGTTTATATCCCCGCCGACACATACGTTCGATATCTGCGAATGCGTGGCGAGGACGTCTTGTTTGTCGGAGGTTCCGACGAGCATGGCGTGCCGATTACCATCAAAGCCGAAAAGGAAGGCTGCACGCCTCAAGATATCGTGGACCGTTACCATGAGATCATCAAGAAGTCGTTTGAGGAGCTGGGTATCAGCTACGACATCTACTCGCGCACCTCTTCTAAGATGCACCGTGCTACAGCCCAAGAGTTCTTCAAGAAGCTCTACAACGAAGGAAAGTTCATCGAAAAGGAGACGGAGCAGTACTTCGACCCCGAACGTCAGAAATTCCTTTCCGACAGATATATCGTAGGTACCTGCCCGAAATGCGGTGCCGACGGTGCCTACGGCGACCAATGCGAAAAATGCGGCTCTTCTTTGAGCCCCGATGAACTTATCAACCCGCATTCGCAGCTCAGCGGAGCGGCCTTGGTGAAGAAGCCGACCAAACACTGGTACCTGCCTCTGGACCAATATGAGGGCTGGCTCCGCGAATGGATCCTCGAAGGCCACAAAGAGTGGAAGAGCAATGTCTACGGCCAAGTGAAGAGCTGGCTCGATGGCGGTTTGCAACCTCGCGCCGTCACCCGCGACCTCGACTGGGGCGTCCCCGTCCCGATTGAGGGTGCCGAAGGCAAGGTGCTGTATGTGTGGTTCGACGCTCCCATCGGCTACATCTCCAACACCAAGGAGATCTGCGAACAACGCGGCGAGGATTGGGAGAAGTGGTGGAAAGACCCCGAGACCAAGTTGGTGCACTTCATTGGCAAGGACAACATCGTGTTCCACTGCATCATCTTCCCCTGCATGATGAAAGCCTATGGCGACTATATCATGCCTGACAATGTTCCCGCCAACGAGTTCCTCAACCTCGAGAACGACAAGATCTCGACCTCGCGCAACTGGGCCGTTTGGTTGCACGAATACCTGCAGGAGTTCCCTGGCAAGCAGGATGTGCTGCGCTATGTGCTTACCGCCAACGCTCCCGAGACCAAGGACAACAACTTCACTTGGAAGGACTATCAAGACCGCAACAACAACGAGTTGTTGGCCATCTTTGGTAATTTCGTCAACCGCACGTTGGTCTTGACACATAAATATTACGAAGGTGCCGTGCCTGCCTTAGGCAACCTCAACGACACCGACAAGGCCGTCATCGAAGAGATGAACGCCTATCCGCAGAAGATCGGTCATCTGTTGGACACCTACAAGTTCCGCGAAGCCCTCTCCGAGCTGATGAATTTGGCCCGTCTTGGTAACAAGTACCTTACCGACAACGAGCCTTGGAAGCAAATCAAGACCGACCCTGAGCGCGTGAAGACCGTGATGGCCCTGTCGTTGCAGATTGTTGCCCATCTCGCCATCTTGAGCGAACCTTTCCTGCCTTTCAGCGCAAAGAAATTGCAACAGATGATTGGTCTGGAAGTGAAGGGTTGGAGCGATGCAGAGAACACAGTTCTGCTGCCTGAAGGCCATGTCATCAACCAACCTGAACTGTTGTTCGAGAAGATCGAAGACAGCGTGGTGGCCGCCCAGTTGCAGAAGTTGGAGGAAACCAAGAAAGCCAACCAGCTGAATGCCTGGAAACCTGCCGAGGTGAAGCCTGTGGTTAGTTTCGATGACTACATGAAGGTGGATGTCCGTGTGGGTACCATCCTCGAGTGCCAGAAGGTGCCGAAGGCCGACAAGCTGTTGCAGTTCCTCATCGACGACGGTATGCAGAAGCGCACCATCGTGAGCGGTATCGCCAAGTACTATACTGAACCCGAGAAGCTGGTAGGCAAGCAGGTGTGCTTCGTCGCCAACTTCGAGCCGCGTAAGCTGAAGGGTGTGGTTAGCGAGGGCATGATCCTTTCCGCTGAGGACAAGGATGGTCGTCTCGTGCTGCTGACGCCTAGCGACCTGGTAGCTCCGGGTTGCAGCGTTGGCTAAACCTTTTTCTGGATTTTATAGGATATTCAATCGGTTCGCATCCTGTTTCACGAAGATGGCCAGCATCATGGTGAAAGCCAGCATGCTCGAGCCACCATAGCTCAAGAAAGGCAAAGGAATACCGATGACGGGCACCAAACCAATGGCCATGCCTATGTTGATGGCCACGTGGACAAAGAGGATGCCCGCAATGCTGTAGCCATACACACGGCTAAAGGTAGATCGTTGTCGCTCAGCCAAGATGATGATTCGTATCAGCAGCGAAATATAAAGTAGCACCACTACGGCTGTACCCAGAAAACCGCCTTCTTCTCCTACGGTGCAGAAGATGAAATCGGTGTGTTGCTCAGGAACAAAATCATACTTGGTTTGTGTGCCTTGGAGGAAGCCTTTGCCCGTGAAACCGCCCGATCCGATGGCAATCTTCGACTGGTGCACGTTGTAACCCACACCTTGCGGGTCGTCGAGTTGGCCAAGGAGAACCAAGATGCGGTTGCGTTGGTGTTCCTGGAGTACTTTATTGAAGGCGTAGTCGACCGAGAAAACGAAGGCAAACATCACGGCAAAGACAGCCAGCATCTTGACTATGCCTTTCTTCTTGGTAATCAGGTAGTAAGTCAAGGTAAGTACGAGAAGACTGCCCAAAATGATGTACATGACGGTTTGGTTCCAAACCAAAGTGAGGACAAACAATAGTATGGCTGCTACTCCGCCAACCATTACTAAACCTGTACCTGGGAAGCCTTCGCGGTAGAGCACAAAGATGAACGATACAAAGACGATAGCCGATCCGGTGTCGTTTTGCAGCAAAACGAGGGCCATGGGCGCAAGCACGAGGAGTGCAGCAACAATTTGGTTCTTACGCTTTTGCAGATCCACATCCAATCGACCGAGATAACCCGCCAGCGCCAAAGCGGTACCCATCTTGGCGAACTCAGAGGGCTGGAATTTGACGCCCGCACCGAGGTCGATCCAAGAAGTGGCGCCTTTAGTGGCTTTGCCATAGACCAGCACGACGAACAGGCTGGCGAGGAAGAAGAAATAGATCCACAGCGAGAAGGCGTTGAAAAACTTGGCGTCAATCAAGAGGATGATGAACCCTATCAGGAGGGAGGCGCCAATCCAGATGAGCTGCTTGCCGTAGACTTGCGAAAGGTCAAAAATGCTGGGGTGCATCTCATCGTATTTAGCCGAGAAGATGCTAAACCAGCCAATGATGACCAAAGCCAAGTAAAGGAAAATGGTCAGCCAGTCGATTTTTCCTATGATGCTGTTCCTTTCGTTCATCGTTCGTTCTTATATGAGATTCTGCCTTCCATCATGCGTTTCTCCAAGTCCTCGCGTACGGTGTAGCCGCGAATGTATTTCTCTATCATCAGGCTGGCAATGGGAGCAGCCCATGTGGCGCCGTAGCCGCCGTTCTCAATAATGACGGCGAGGGCGATCTTAGGGTTGTCGACGGGAGCGAAAGCGATGAAGTTGGAGTGGTAGTTGCCGTGCGGGTTTTGTGCGGTGCCGGTCTTGCCGCATTGGGGGATGTCCTTCAACTCGTAGCGGCGTGCCGTACCCGCCGGTCCGCTAAACACGGTGCGCAGGCCATTCTTCATCGTACGGACGTATTTCGGGTCGATGCCAGGGTCCACTTTGGTAGTCATCACCTCGGGGATGGCGGTGCTGTCGCCGAAGCACTTGATGAGATGGGGTGGGTAGTAATAGCCTTCGTTGGCGATCAAGGCGGCGATGTTGCAGAGCTGCAAGGGCGTCACCAGCACTTCGCCCTGTCCGATACCTAACGAACGGATAGTCACCGAGTTCCATTGCCCGTTGTACATTTTGTCGTAGTATTCACGATCGGGGATGTTGCCTTTTCTTTCGTAAGGGATGTCGGTGTCAAACTTGCGTCCGAGTCCCATCTTGTAGGTCATTTCCTTCCAATACTGGTAGCCTTCCTTGATGCCTCCGAACTTCGGGTTGTTGATGGTGGCCTTGAACGACTCATAGAAGTAAGGGTTGCATGAGTTCATGATGGCGTTGGCGAAGTCGGGGCTTGAGCCGTGCGAGTGGGTGCATTTGATGGGTAACGATCCAGTGCCGCTGCAGTGGAAACAGGTGGCGGGCGTGATGCTGCCGCTCTGCATGGCGATGAGACCCACGACAGTCTTGAAGGTGGAGCCGGGAGGATAGGTGCCGCTAATGGCACGGTTGATGAGAGGCTTCATTGGGTCGGCCTGCAACTCCTTATAATGTTGTCCGCGTTCGCGGCCCACCAACAGGTTAGGGTCATAGGTGGGGCTGGTGACGAAGGCAAGAATCTGTCCCGTGGAAGGCTCGACGGCCACGATAGAGCCAATCTTGCCCACCATCAGCTTCTCGCCGTAGGCTTGGAGCTCGGAATCCAAGCCGAGGTATATGTCTTTTCCAGCCACGGGTTCCTTGTCGAGTTCGCCATCCATGAAGCTGCCCATCTCGCGGTTGTGCACGTCAACCATCATTACTTTTAGGCCTTTCACACCACGAAGTTCTTTCTCGTATGACTTCTCGATGCCCGACTTGCCGATGTAGTCGCCTTGCCGGTAATAGTTTTCCTCCTCCTTGTCTTTCTCCAGCTCCTTGGCGCTGATCTCGCCGATGTCGCCTAAGGTGTGGGCGGCAATGGCGTTGGGATAGTGGCGCACGGTACGGGTCTGGAAATAGAAGCCTGGAAAGCGGTAGAGCACCTCAGCGATGTGGGCATAGTTCTCTTTCGAGACCTGGGTCATAAAAGGCGAGGGCTTGAGGTACGACTCTTTCTTGGCCTTGTTCATCCGTTCAATGAACGAAGCCTTGTCGATTTCCAGGAGGTGACAAAACACCACCGTGTCGAAGGGATTCAACGTGTCCTTTTTCATGGCTTGCTTAGGGATGACCATGAGGTCGTAGACGGCCTCGTTGAACACCAAGAGGTTGCCGTTGCGGTCGTACACCTTGCCTCGGGCGGGATATTGCGTCACAAATCGTAGCGCATTGTTGTCGGCCAGTTGCTTGTAGTGCTTGTCGAGCACTTGGAGCGAAAACAACCTAATAAGATATATCACCCCCACGGCGATGAAGACCCCCATCACCAATAACTTCCTGTTTGACAGACCGTTGTTGCTCGTTCTCATCATGATTTTATGATTTACAAAAGTATAAGTTTTTCTTGAAGGTGGAAAGGGTGTGGAAACGTTTTTTTCAAAAAAAATGCAAATCATTCAAAAAGCAAGGCAAATATTGCTGGAATGTCTTTTTTTTGCCTATATTTGCACGGTTTTTTATGCATAGAAAATGAAAGGATACCGCATTTTGGCTTTGGCTTTGCTCATGTGCTTTCTTGGGTGTGGGCAAAAATCAAACAACAAGGAACTCATGCAACGCAGTTTCTATGAAACTATTTGGGAACGTTTTGATTACGTGACAAAAGACGTTGAAATCACCAAGCCTACTACTTACAACCTAAGCTTGAGAATGAGCTTCACCGACGATTATCCTTACAACGACATTTCACTGATTTTCACGGTCTTCGATGAGAAACAAAATCCCTATCGTGCCAAGGGTTACAAGTTTAACCTGAAGGATGCAGAGGGCCATTGGAACGTGGAAAAGGTGGATGAATGTTACACTTTCAACCTACCCATCAACAAGCAACTGACCATCACCGACCCTGGCAAATACCAGTTCAGACTAGAACAGAAGATGCCTATCACCCCCGTTGTTGGCGTCAAGGAGATGGTCATGACCAACAATTAAGCAACCGAAAAACAAATAATACAATGAAATACATGAACAGATTTTTGAAGATTGGCTTGGTGGCGATGCTTTTCACCGTGGCCTTTGCTTCCTGCGTCCCGCAGAAGAAGATGTTGTATTTGAAGGAAGCCCAGATGGCTGCCGAGAACATTTCAAAGGAGTATGTCAACGACCGCACCATCGACTATAAGCTGCAGCCGGGCGACAACCTCTACATCCGTTTCCTCAACACTATCGACCAAACCAGCGCCGCCTCGCTTTCGGGCGAAACCGGGGTGAGAAGCGGTAACTACATGTCGTCGGACGCTAGCATCTACCTGCAATCCTATACCTTGGATGAGGAAGGATACATCGAGTTGCCTCTGACTGGCAAGATCAATTTGAAGAACTTGACTGTCGACCAGGCCAAGGAAAAGCTGCAGGACGAGGTTTCGAAGTACGTCAACCAAACCACGCTTATCGTGAAATTGTCGAACTTCAACCTGACTGTTTTGGGTGAGGTGACCCGTCCCGGCATGTACAAAGTCTACCAGTCGCAAATCAACCTCTTCGAAGCAGTCGCCATGGCGGGCAATATGACCAACTTCGCCAAGAACAACGAGGTGAAGATTATCCGTCAGACAGACCATGGCTCGGAGATCGTCACTGTCGACATGGGACAAGCCGACATTCTTTCGTCGCCCTATTATTATTTGAAACCTAACGACATTCTTTACGTGGAGCCGCTCAAGATTAAACAGTGGGGCTTCACCTCCTTCCCCTATTCCACGGTCATTTCTGTCGTTTCATTAGCGGTCACATTGATTACGCTTTATACGAGATTGAAACCAGCGGAATGATAAGATTAAGATCAAGGTAGAGTTGTTTAAAAAAGAAAGATAACGTTATGGCAAACGAAAAGCAAGCATACATTCCCCAACAGGAAAAAGAAGAACAGAATGTTGATATCAAGCAGTTGATTTTTACTGCGCTGCATCATTGGTATCTGTTCGTCATCTTTGTCGTGGTAGCACTGGTGGTGGGATTCATCATCAACCGTTATTCTACGAAAGTGTACCAAACTTCGGGTACGGTGCTCATCAAGGAAGGGCGTAACAATTATGATGCTACGGCCATCATGACCACGATGAACTTCGGCAATATGCAGAATGTCGACAACGAAATTGCCATTTTGAAGTCGTATTCGCTTACCGACCGTGTCGTCAAGAAGATGGGCATCGAGGTGACGTATATGGAAAAAGGCCGTGTCGCCACTACCGAGATGTACAAGAGTGCCCCGTTCCACGTCGAGTTTGAACGCAGCGTGCCGCAGGCTGTTGGATTGAATTATGAGATAGCCTTCGACGACAATGGTAACTTCAAACTTCACACTGTAGGCGAAGGCCTTTCGAAGTATGACTTTATCCTTTGTCAGTCGTTGGAGAGCAATCCTTATGCAAAGATTGACACCATCGGTGAGTATAAGCAGGGTGAATGGATCGACAATGGATACAACCGTATCCGCGTCACCTTGAACGAAGGCGTGGATCCCGCTTCACTCAAAAGCCGCAAGATGTCCTTCTGGATCAATAGCTATCCGGCCCTGGTCAAGCAGATGAGCACCTTCACGGTTAGCTCCATCAGTAAACAGGCTTCCGTGGCTTCGATCGTGATGAATGGCACCGACAAGAAAAAGATTGTGGATTTCGTCAACATGCTGATGAATGAATATGTTACCCGTGGATTGGAGAAGAAGAATCTCGTTTCGGAGAACACTATTGAGTTTATCGACAATGAATTGAGTGGCATCCAAGAGTCGTTGAGCCAGGCCGAGACCCAGTTGAAAGACTTCCGTCAGCAAAATGACCTGATGAACCTCGACTTGCAGGCCAGCCAAGTGTATACCAACCTTCGCACCTTGGAGAAAGAACGTGCCGAGATGGCCGTCAACCTCAAGATCTACAAGCGTATGCAAGACTATATCAAGGTGCAGATCGACGACCCCGAGAACCTCGCTTCGCCGAGTACGATGGGCATCAACGACCCCTTGCTTAACCAATTGGCTCGTGACCTGGTGACGCTGTCGCAGGTCAAGGCCACCAAGCTGCTCACCCAGACCGAGCAACACCCCGAGATCATGAAGCTCAACGAGCAGATCATCACCACGAAGAAAGCTTTGCTTGAGACCATCAACAACCTCGTCGACAATGCCCAATTGAGCATTAACGAGATCGACCGTCGCATTGGCTCGTTGGAGGTGGAGTCGCGCCAACTGCCTGGCAAGCAACAGCAACTCATCAACTACCAGCGTAACTTCGACTTTACTGATGATACTTATAAGTACTTGATGCAGCGTCGTGCCGAGGCTCAGATCTTGCGTGCCTCCAACACGCCCGACAACGAGATTCTCGACGAAGCCCGTTTGGAGCGTACGGTGAAGATTGCACCGCGCACCTCAATGAACTACCTCATCGCCATCATCATCGGTCTGTTGATTCCGGCCCTTTACCTGTTCCTGAAGAATTTCTTCAATACCACCATCAGCGACCGCAAGGATGTGGAGAAACTGACCCACTATCCTATCATCGGCCAGGTGGCACAGACCAAGGACAAAGACCCGCTGCTGGTTGTCAACAATCCCAAGTCGCCCGTGGCTGAGTCCTTCCGCTCTATCCGTACCAACATCGAGTTCATCACGCAAAGCAAGACGCCTTGCACCGTGATGGTCACAGGTGACGTGCAGGCCATCGGAAAGACCTTCAACAGCATCAATGTCGCCTCTATCTATGCCCTCTATGGTAAGAAGACCGTGTTGTTGGGCTTCGATATGCGTAAACCCAAGCTGTTCCAAGAGTTTGGACTGAGCAACAACATTGGCTTGAGTAGTTTCTTGGGTAACAAGGAGCCTTTGGATGCCATCATCCAGCCCTCGGGTAAGATACCGACACTCGATATTATCACCAGCGGTCCCATCCCGCCCAACCCGTCAGAGTTGATTGCCTCGACGAAGTGCGACGAGTTGTTTGCCCAGCTTAAAGAGCGTTACGATTACATCGTCATTGATACGCCGCCTATCGGCCTCGTCACCGATGCTTTGCTGCTCATGCGCCATTCCGACGCCAACCTCTTCATCGTGCGTCAGGGTGTGACCAACAAGAATGCCTTTGCCAGCATCATCAAGGACCTCGACGACCGCGGCATGAAGTTCTGCATCGTGGTCAATGGCCTCCAAGCTGAGAAGGGCTATGGATATCGCTACGGCGGAAAGAAGTATGGCTATGGTTACGGCTACGGTTATGGCTATGGCTACGGCTACGGTTACGGGAGCGATTATTACGGCGAGAGCGAAAACGGAGAGAAGAAGAAGCACCACTCCCATCGCAAGGAATGAGAATCATAAGGTATGGAAGTACCTGATGCCATAAACAGTCACGACGAGAGGCATTGGCACGCCCTCTACGTCAGGTCGCGGTCGGAGAAGAAGGTCCTATCGCAGTTGGAAGACCATGGTTACAAGGCCTATCTGCCCTTGGTCACTCAGATGAAGCAGTGGAGCGACCGTAAGAAGAAAGTGGAAGAGCCGTTGTTCAAATCGTATGTGTTTGTCTTTTCTAACGACAAGGAGTATATACCCATCTTGAACTTATATGGTGTGATCAAGTTTGTCTGTTTTGAGAAGCAAGCTGTCATCGTCCCCGAAAACCAGATTTTGGCCATCAAGAAGTTTGTCAGCGAATACGAGAGAGGCGATGAATTCAAGATGCTGAATAATGAGGAACTGAAGGTGGGGCAGATGGTGAGAATCATCAACGGACCGCTGAAGGGACTCACTGGTAGGCTGGAGACCATCCGCAACAAGCGCCATTTGATCGTCTATATCGACGTGGTGGGGCAGAGCATCCCCGTCCACATCCCAAGGGCAAAAGTGGAACCTTGCGGTAATGTGAACTAAAAAAATGTTGGTTTTGAGGATTATTTATATTTTTGCAACATAAAACTACGAATCGAAACAAAACAAATAAGTCATGGATTCAGAAAATAGGAAAAAGACAAACCAACCCTTATGGCTCTATGCCCTTCTGGGTTTGTTGGCTATCGCCTTGGTTTTCTTCATCGTGCGTAATTCATCGCTGAGAACCGATAAGGAAGCCCTCGAAGCCGAAAAGGAAATGCAGCGCCTCGACTTTCAGGCCGAAGTGGACAGTCTGATGAAGGTGCACAACGATTTGAAGGAAAGCTATGGCGAGTTGAGCCAGGAGCTGGCCGAAAAAGACAGCATCATCCAAGCCGATGCCGTCGAGATCAAGAAACTCTTGGATTCGCAATGGGACTACAACCGCATCAAGAAGAAAATGACGCAGTTGCAGGAGATCTCGCAGCGCTATGTGCGCCAGATGGACTCGCTCTATACCGTCAACCGTGAACTGGTGGCTGAAAACGAGCGCATCCGCGAGGAATACCAGAACGAACGCCGTCAGAACACCAACCTCACCCGTCAGAAGGAAGAGTTGACCAACAAGGTGAACCAAGCCGCGACGATGAGAATCTCCAACTACAGTGCCCAAGCCGTGCGTTTCAAGGGTAGCGGTAAGGAGAGCGTCACCGACAGGGCTAGCCGCGCCGAACGCATCAGAATCGACTTCACCGTGGCCGCCAACGAGCTCATCAAGCCAGGAACGAAGTTGTTCTATGTGCGCATCGCTGACCCCAAGCGTGCCATTATCAGCAAGGGCTCGGGCGACGAGTATTCCTTCAAGGCCAACGGCGAGACTTTGCAGTTCACCGAGAAGGTGAGGGTTAACTACGACGGCAAGGAGACTGCCGTGCGCGCCTATTATACCAAGCCTGATGCGTACGAGTTGATGCCTGGCACCTATTTCATCGATGTTTACGAAGAAGGTGGCAAGGTCATCGGACAAACCACTGTAGATTTGAAATAAAGGCAAAACATTTCGTGAAATCTTTGTAGAGACGCAAAATTTTGCGTCTCTACTTTTTTATTCCAAAACCGTTTTCAGCACTTCGTGTGAATGGAAATCGTTCATCACAGGAGCATGGAGCCGCATGAACACGATGAGCCCGTCGAGTAGGGAACGACGTTGGCTCACATGTAAAGGGATTCGGCACGTTTCGTCTATGCCTGCGTTGAGCAGTTGCGAAAGTAGCTGCGCGTCCTCTGCATCGAAATAGTAAGGATGCAAGGGGTAGTCATGGCTAAAGGAGCCTTCCATCATGTCAAAGCAATAGCCCGACTCGTGGTTGGCTTTAGGATAAAAGCCAAGATGACGTGTCAATTCTAAGGTAAAGAATAAGTGGAAGTTGGCATAGTCTTGATGGACCAAGTCGAGCCAGAGCATTGACCTTTCAATGAAGTCGTAGAGTGGCTCATTTTGCTCCTGCTCCGTGATGGTTTTTGAAAGCAACTCGCTGATGTACATCAAGATGGCGCTTTTGTTCATCACAAAAGGGATGCTTTGGTAGACTGTGGTGAGCTGCACGTCTTTCATATAACCCAAGCTGCTTTTGTTGGGCTTGCCTGCTTCCACATAATTAATAAGGTGTAGGTTTTGGAACAAGGCGGCGCGGCTTTTCGAGTTGCGGTTGAAGGCGCCTTTCACCATATAGGAACGCAAGCCAAGGCTTCGGGTGAACACTTTTACGATGAGGCTGGTGTCGCCGTAGCGGATGGATTGCAGGACTATGCCTTGGATTGTGTCGTCCATTAGTTCATGATCAGGATCTTGGTGGCAAACTTGTCAGTGCCTTGCTTGGTGCTGACGAAGATGAGGTAGACGCCGGGCTCCACTTTCTCGCCGTTGATGGTGGTGCAGTCCCACACGGCTTGACCGCCTTCCGAAATCAATTGGGTGACGAAAGTGCCGTCGACGGTGGTGATTCTCACTAATGAATTGGAAACCAAACCCTTGATGCCGACGAAGCCATTGTATCCAGGTCTCACTGGGTTAGGATAGGCAACCACGTCGGTGATGATGGGATCGGGAGTGGCATACTCGCCGCGATAGGAGATGACACCACTGGCCGTACCGAAAAACACTTCACCGCTCTTGTCGACTGCCATGGTGGTGACGGCGTTGTCAAGCAAAGGACTGTTGTCGGTGTTGAAATAATGGATTTGTTTAGGTTGGCCGTCAAACGACATGAGATAGACGCCTGATTCGAGGCCGAACCAAATTTGGTCGGCGCCTTCCATGGCAGCCATGGAGAGTACACTGGATTCGGCAAACAAGTAATCGAATTGTTGGGTACCGTCGTTGCGAGGCACGCGTACCTGCGTGGCATCGAAGTTGGAGCCGTTGAAGATCTTTCTTGAGTCTTCAAACAGACAAGGGCCTTTGTCGGTGCCTGCCCAAACGTAGCCTTTGTTGTCGACGGCGAGGCAGCTGACCGAGCCGAGCAGTTTGCCGCTTCCTGTTGCCGAATTCAGGTTGACCGCCTGGTCGTCGGCAGGGTTGTCGAGGGTGCCATTGTCGTTGAAGACAATAACTTCGCCATTACGGCGTGTGAGCCATTTGTAGTCGTTATGGTCGATGAGCAAAGTACCGATGTCGATGGCACTGAGGCTACCGCCCAAGTTGTAGGAATGCCAAGTGCCGTTGGGCTCCATCACGGAAAGTAGGTTGGGGGCGCCGGTATTCGCTACCCAGAGGTTGCCCTTGCTGTCGAAAGCCAAGCCGCTGATGTTGATGAGATTCGGGTCGCTAGCCCAAGGTTCAAGTGAGCTGTTCTCGGCGTTATAAACCTCCACCAGTTCGTTGTCCTTGAACTTCAAGATGCCGCTGCCCCAGGTGCCCACGTATGTGACCGAAGGGTCGTTTGGGTTGGTGGCGGTACACACGTAATCGGTGTAGTTGGTGAGGTCAGGAAGGGTGTTTTGGTTGATGATGGTCCACAAGCCGTCGAAGCGTGCCACGCCTTCGCGCATGTAGCGTTTGCCCCAGTTGGAGGCATGGCCTCCCGTAGCAATCCAAACTTGGTCTCCACAAGCCTTAAGCTCGAAGACGTTTTTCGAAGCCGTGCCGTTGGGTTTCACATCCATGTTGTTCCAACCATCAGAGGTCTTGATGAGACCACGTTTGTTGTCGCCAATCCAATAGTTGCCGTTGTTGTCCAAACCCACGGCCCAGGGCTCGATGTTGCCACCAGGCGAGTGGATGGAATGTTGCTGGTTGAGGTTGAGGTCAAACACCGAGACGTTATAACGGTTGGTGAGCAGGAAGCGGTCGCTGTAAGCACGCATCTGTCTCTTTTCGCTGACGTTCTCTTTATCGAGATAACCCCAATGGTTGCCATCGAAGACAAAGAGGGTGTCGGAATTGAAGCCGCCATTGTAGTTAAGTATCAGCTTGCCGCCAAACACCTCCATCTCGGTATAGGCTAGATGGGGATGGATGAGGCTGTTGTCGAAGTGCCATGCGGCATAGTTAGCCAGGTTTTGTGCGTCAAGTGAGGCATAGTACATGCCGTTGTCGGTGCAGGCGTAGAGGCGGCCGTTGTATTTGGCCACATCGGTGACATTGACCATATCGCCTTGGCTTCCAATGTAATAGGTGTCTTTAACTTCTTCCTTTTTCAAGTCGAAGACCACGATGCCGAAACCGCAGGCCACGTAGGCCAAGTCGCCATCGAAAAACACATGGTTGATGCTCTTGTTGCCTACGATGTTCTTGTCCTTGATGTCGCTCATGTTGTGGATGTTGCCATCATGGTCGATGAGGTCGACGTTGGCATTGGTATAGGCCACGAAGAGCTTACGTTGGCTTTCGTTGTATCCGATGGTGCTGATGCCGATGTCCGACAAGCCGTTGATCTTGTTGAGGATATTGATGGAATTGTCCTGCGTGTCGTAGTAAAACAGCTCATACTGCGTGGCGGCATAGATCTTGTTGCCTATGGGTTCCACGCCAATCACTTTCTGATAGGGTAGGTGGGTGCGCCAATTGCCGATGGAGACGCCGCCTTGGGCCATGGCGAAGGTGGAGATGAGCCATGCGGCTATGAGGAGGGTAGATTTCAGTTTGTTCATAGAGGTAAAATTTGGCTGTAAAATTACGAATTTATAAGGAGATAACGCGATTTTCGGCGAAATGTTTTATAACTTTGCACGGAAAAACCGAACAAAATGAAGAAATCATTATTTTCCTTGTTTGCCATCGTATTGACATTCAATTTGATGGCTACCAATGTTTGGGACGGCTCTTCTGAGCCTTGGACCCAAGGTAACGGCACGATGAACAATCCTTACCTTATCGAGACGGCGGCTAACTTGGCCTATCTTGCCGTGAAAGTCAACGAGGGCTATCAATCTTCGGGACAAGGCGTTTTTGAGGATGAGTATTTCCTGCTTACCGACGACCTCGACCTGAACAACCTGGATTGGACACCCATTGGCAATGTGAATTATAGCATGAACGGCTTCTATTTTGCAGGCCGTTTTGATGGTTGCTATCATCAGATTGAGAATTTGCGAATCCAGTCCAATGCCGATTTGACGGGTTTGTTTGCCGCTGTTGGCGGTGAAGACCATTATGTCATGAATCTTTCAGTGAGCGGCACGGTCATCTCCACGGGAATGGGTGCTGCAGGCGTGGTGGGCGGCATCGCTGGCGATGCTTTGGTCTACCGATGCAGTTTCTCGGGCTCGGTCAGCGTGAACAACAGTGGCACGTTTTGTGGTGCTGCCGGTGTGGTGGCAGGTGTACAAAACGGTCGTGTGGTGCAATGTTCGTCGTCAGCAACCGTGACGGTGACGAATAGCAACTTCATGGGTGCCGCTGCGGCTGGCGGTGTGGTGTGTTTTGCGCGTGAAAATGCTTCCATACAAAGGTGTTACAACACGGGCACAGTGAATGCCAATGCCGTGCTGATGGGCATCTCGGGAGGTATCTTGGCCGCCACGGTGGAATCGGCGGAAGTGTCAATCTATTCTTGCTACAATGTCGGTCAAGTCAGCGGTGGCACATCGGGAGGTATCTTCGGCATGGTCAGTCCCATCGACCCGACTAAGGGCGAAAATGCAATCAATGTCAGCAATTGTTTCTTTTTGACCTCTGCTGGCGGCAACAACGGCTATGGCACGGGCATGTCTGCCGACGAGATGAAGACTGAGCAATTCAAGAACCAACTCGACCAAAGTTCGCACTCTTTCGTAATGGATAATGGCACCAACAATGGCTATCCCATCCATGGCTTGGCAAGTTTCATCCTTTATGAAGCCTCCGACATTACCCTGCATTCAGCCAAGCTGTCGGCATGGATTCATCAGGGCAACGACCATTTTGCCAGGGCTTATTTCAAATACCTGAAATGGGATGAAACCGAATGGATAGAGGTGGAGGTACCGACCGACGGCTATGTGGAAGCTGTGCTTGAAGGTTTGGAGGAAGACACCTATTATGAGTATATGTTTGCTTGTGAGTTTGACGATGGCAGTTGGATTGAATCGGGACAACCGAGGGCGTTCCAAACGGGATATGATGCGATCGAAGAAGACGGCCCTTTGATGGGCTCAGGGACCTTAATGGTTTATCCGAATCCTGTATCGGAAGTGCTTTATATCCAAGGTGTTGAATCTGCTGAGGTACAGGTTTTCAACGCTTTGGGTCAGTGGGTGAGGACCATCAAAAACGAAAACCAAATCAACGTCAGCGGTTGGGCAGAAGGCGTATATGTGTTGCGCATCGCTACTGCTGACGGGAAGACTTTTGAGCGGAAAGTGACTGTGAAACGATAGTGATCGGTAATGAAATAAAAAGCCTTGCCTTTCATGAAAGGCAAGGCTTTTTTGTACCCCTACTAGGACTCGAACCTAGATTTAAAGTTTAGGAAACTTCCGTTCTATCCCTTGAACTATAAGGGCATGGATGTTTTTCCGCTGCAAAGGTACAACTTTTTCCGAAAAGGAGGCAAGTGTTTTTGAAAATCATGCCAAATCGAGCATGATGGGGCAGTGGTCGGAGTGCATCACCTCGGGCAGGATGCCTACACCAGCGATGCGGTCCTTCAGGTTGTCGGTCACCATGTGGTAATCGATGCGCCAGCCGAGGTTCTTGGCACGGGCACCGGCGCGGAAGCTCCACCAGCTGTATTGGTTGGGTTCTTTCACCAACTGGCGGAAACTGTCAATGTAGCCGTCGCTGAGGAAATCGGTCATCCATTGGCGTTCCTCAGGCAGGAAGCCAGATGAGGTGTCGTGCTTTCGTGGATTGTTGATGTCGATGTCCTCGTGGCAGATGTTGTAGTCGCCGGAGAGCACCAATTGCGGTCTTTTTTTCCTCAATTCGTTGACATACTTGCGGAAGTAGTCGAGCCACACCATCTTAAAGGCTTGGCGCTCGTCACCCGTAGTGCCCGAGGGGTGGTAGACACTCACCACCGAGAGGTCGCCGAAGTCGGCGCGGAGGAAGCGACCTTCGTTGTCGTACAAAGGCTCGTTCATGCCGTAGACTACCTTGTCGGGCTCTTGTTTTGTGATAAGACCTACGCCGCTGTAGCCTTTCTTTTGGGCGGGAAACCAATAGTGGTGGTAGCCCATCATCTCGAAGTCCATCAAGGGAATCTGGTCGGGCGTGGCTTTCAGCTCTTGGAAACAGAGCACGTCGGGTTGGTAGTCGTTGATCCATTGCAGCAGGCCTTTGTTGATGGCCGCGCGGATGCCGTTCACGTTGTAGCTGACGATTTTCATGCTGCTTAAGTTATGGGATACACTTCGTGTAGAAATCAGTCAAAAATCATTTTTAAAATCGTTTAAAAACAAATGTCGTAATCTGGTACGGAAAAGATGATTTTTGGTAGATTTTTATTCTCTATTTTTGACAGATTTCTTGCGAAGCAATCACTATTCACGGTGCGAAAATAGTGAAAAAGACGTTTCTTTTTTATTCGCTTGTTACTTTTTCCTATTTTAGCGGCCGAAAAAAGTAAGACAGTGGGTAAAGCCAAAGACAAAATCAACGGATGGATTGACCGCTTCAACGTATGGCGGACGACGCACATGACCGACCGCCGTTTCATGCTGATACTAAGCATCCCGGCGGGTTTCTTCGCTGGTGCTGCCGCTGTCGTCATCAAGAAACTGGCCCACGGCATCCGTGATTTGGTGTATAACCATGTCATCAACGCGTCGTTTTCCTACTCCAATCTGCTGTATTTCGTTTGTCCCGCCATCGGTATCCTGCTGACCATACTGTTTTGTAAGTTCATCTTGAAGAAGGATGTCGGCCATGGTATCCCGGGTATCTTGTTTGCCATTAGGAAGAACAAAGGCAAGGTGAGCCGTAGCAGCACATGGTCGAGCATCGTCACTAGCGCCTTGACGGTCGGCTTCGGTGGTTCGGTGGGATTGGAAGGACCTAGTGTGTCGACGGGTGGCAGCATAGGCTCTAACATCGCTCAAATCCTGAAACTTGACTACAAGCACACCATACAGCTTATCGGCATGGGAGGCGCAGCGGCCTTGGCAGCCATCTTCCAGGCACCCATCACGGGTATCGTTTTCGCCCTTGAGGTGTTTATGATCGACTTGTCGCTCAACGCCTTGGTGCCCATTATCTGCTCCTCGTTTGTCGCCATCCTGACGGCTTATTGGTTTCTCGGACAGACGGTGGAATATCCAGCGGTCATCGCCGAGGGCTTCATTCCGAGCAATGCCTTGTATTACATCGGCTTGGGCCTCTTCGCGGGATTGGTTTCGGCCTATTTCCTCAAGGTGACTTTTAGCGTAGAAAAGAGGTTCAAGAAGGTGCAGTCGCCTTGGGTGCGTTTCATCGTTGGAGGCACGCTGTTGGGTGTCCTTATCTTCTTGTTCCCTGCCCTCTACGGCGAAGGCTACGAGGCCATCAACTCGGCCTTACGCGGCGATTATAGCGCAGTCTTTGGCAACCCGTGGTTTGCCCGCTTCAAGGACTTCGACCTGGTGGTCATCATCCTCTTTGCGGGCATGATTCTGCTGAAAGCCTTTGCCACAGCCTTCACCTTCGGGGCTGGCGGCGTGGGCGGCACCTTCGCTCCGGCTTTGTTCATCGGTGCCTTCACGGGCTTATTCTTTGCCACCACGGTCAACTACTTGGGTATCGGCAATTTGGATCCGGCCAAGTTTGCCCTTGTGGGCATGAGTGGCTTGGTGGCAGGCATGCTCCATGCCCCGTTGACAGGCATCTTCCTCATCGCCGAAATCACCAATGGCTATGCCCTTATTGTGCCCTTGATGATCGTGTCGGCCTTGGCCTATGCCATCAACAGGCTGTTTTTCAGCCATTCCATCTATACTAATGCCGTGGCGGAACAAGGTGTGGAGGTGACGCACAACAAGGACAAGAGCATTCTCAACATGATGGCTATCAACCAGTTGATAGAAACCAATTTCAGCCCTATTGATCCCAATTGCACCTTTGGTGATCTGTTGCCTTTGGTGTCGTCATCGAAGCGCAACATCTTTCCTGTGGTCGACAAGGAAGGTTTCTTCTGTGGTCATGTGTTGTTCGACGATGTTCGCGGCATCCTTTTCGATGCGAGCCATTACGACCAATCCATACAAAACTACGCGGTGTTGCCCGATTATGTCATCCACCCCGATGAGCCCATGGAAGAGATTGTACATAAGTTCCAGCAATCGGGCAAATACAATATTCCTGTCATTCAGGGAGGAAAGTATTTGGGTTATCTCTCTCGCGCCAATGTGTTCTCGGCGTATCGGAATATGATGAGCGAGATATCGGAGGATTAAGCCGCCTATGTCATTCCAACGTAGGCAAGCGGGCGGCGGGGAATCTATAGGCGGCTGGGTTACAGAATATGTGTTTTGACGTCTTTTAAATGCATAGATTGACTACGTCGAATCTTCGATTTCCATGCCACCGCACTGCCTGTCGCAGGAATGACATGCATTTAAAAGTCTGCTTATCTCTTCTTCTTGAAAAACTCAGTCAGCAGCGAGAGGCACTCCTCTTGCATCACGCCCGTTTCGGTCTTCGTCTTGGGATGAAGCATCTGTCCGAAACGCGAAAAACCGTTTTTCGGATCGTCGGCGGCCCAGACCACCTTGCCGATATGGGCATGGCTGAGGGCTCCGGCGCACATGGGGCAGGGCTCCAAGGTGACGTAGAGCGTGCATTTGTCCAAATATTTGGCGCCCAAAGCATTGGCTGCTGCGGTGATGGCTAGCATTTCGGCGTGCGCGGTCACGTCGTTGAGGGTCTCGGTCTGGTTGTGGGCGCGGGCGATGACCTTGTTGTTGCACACCACCACGGCGCCGATGGGAATCTCATCGGCCTCAAAGGCCTGCTGCGCCTCTTGGTAGGCCTGTTTCATATAGTATTCGTCGGAGAAAACGGAAAGCATGGTATTTATTTTGGAACAATACTTACAAAACAAATAAAACTATTTTTAGGTTGGGGAAAGCTTTCCGGCGGCAACACGGTTGTGTAGCCGCCACACACTTTTTCTTGAGGTTTCGCAAGTTTTGTAGGTTTTGTGATATTTATGTGTTAATGATGAATTGATCCCAGTCTGGTCCCAAAGGGAATTTCTGTCTAAACCGTTGCAGCTTCTCGTAATCCAAGGTGTAATGCAGCACGGCCTCTTGGTAGGGCTCTGCTTTGGAGATGACCTCTCCCCGAGCGTTGATCACTTGCGATTCGCCACTGTAATGCAAGCCATTGGCATCTTCGCCGACACGATTCACGCCAATCCAGTAGGCTTGGTTTTCGATGGCACGGGCCACGAGGAGCGTGTTCCACACCACCATCCTCGAATCGGGGAAGTTGGCGAGATAGAAAGCCAGATCGTATTCATATTGGCCGTCAGTATAACGGTTTCTTGCCCACACTGGGAAGCGGATGTCGTAGCACACCATCGGCCTGATGCGCCATCCATTCAACTCCACAATCAGTTGCTTTTCACCGCGTTCCACCAACTTATCTTCGCCACCCATGGTGAAGGTGTGTCGCTTGAAGTATTTTTCGTAACTTCCATCGGGACGCATCCAGACGAGGCTGTTGTAATAGTGACCGTCAATGTCCAAGGGAAAAGTAGTGGCGATGACCGCGTGCTTTGTTTTGGCTTGTTCGCGTAGCCATTGCATCGTGAGACCGTCTTCCTTTTCGGCAAATTGCTTCGGGTCGACGGGAAAAGCCGTGGTGAAGGTCTCGGGCATGAGGATGAGGTCGGTGTTAGGTTGCACTTGCTTCAGCAAATCGCCGAAACGTTGCAAATTAGCCGCCTTGTCTTCCCATTTGAGGTCGGCTTGGATATAGGCGATGTTGAGGTTTTTCATAATAAATCGGCCCTTCGAATGGCTTCAGGGCCTTAAACTGATGCAAAGATAGAAAATTAATCCTATCTTTGCCGAAAAATAGGTTATCATGAGTTTTACTTACAATTATCCGCGTCCTTGTGTTACAACTGATTGTCTGATATTCAGAAAGATAGATTCTGTATGGAGCTTGCTGCTTATTGAGAGGGGCAACGAACCTTTCAAGGGTTGCTGGGCCTTGCCAGGTGGCTTTTTGGAGATGGAGGAGGACTTGGAAACCTGTGCGGCACGAGAATTGCAGGAAGAGACTGGACTGACAGGCATCAGTTTGCATCAACTCTGTGCCTTTGGTGAGCCTCACCGCGACCCGCGTCACCGCACCATCAGCATCGCCTTTTGGGGCTTTGACGACACACAACGGCAAGCCATTGGCAGCGACGATGCAGCCCAAGCCAAGTGGTTCGCCCTTGATGCGTTGCCCAGCTTGGCCTTCGACCACGAGCTGATCATTCAAAAAGCCTTGTCAAACAATGAAATAAGAGAGGAATTGAATAAGTAAACAAGCAATGAACCGATGAAAAAGCTGCTCCATATCTTTCTTTTTTTGGTCATTGTATTGGGTCTTGCTGCTTGCCACAAACCGGCGGAAATCAGTTTCGATCCGTCATTGCTCTATGGCAAATGGCAAGAAGGTTCGGTCTACGAGCGTTATTATGCCTCTGCGATTGAGCGTGTGCTGCCCAATGGCGACACGGTGCAGGTGAACGGCACCACTTGGGATGTAAGCGACGACGTGACGGAAGATGAGGCCCAGCTCTTCAACTGGACGCTGACAGGTGCCACGCTCAAGCATGAGCATGTGGGCACCTTCGTGACAGTCCCGAAAGTGTATACCATTATCATGCTCGGCTCCAATAATTTGGTGTATAAGGATGAATATGGAGTCACTCACCATTATTCAAAGGTGAATTGATATGAAAAAGGCACTAAAGATAACCGGCATCGTCTTGGCTTCCCTCGTGGGCGTGGTGCTCATCGTGGCGGGCATCGCTTCCGCTTTGATTACCTCGTCGGGATGGCTCACCAAGCAAGTGAAGAAATATGCGCCTGAGTTCGTCACCTGCCAAACGGAGCTGGGCAAGGCAGACCTTACCCTGTTCAAGACCTTCCCCAATGTGGGCATCGATATCGAAAACGTGGCGCTCATCAACCCAATGGAGGGTTCACCCTCCGACACTTTGGCCAACATCGACAACCTGACGGTGGTGCTCGACCTCAAGAAACTATTGAAAGAGAAAGAAATCGTCATCAGGAAGTGTATCCTAGAAGATGCCTTTGTCAACTTGTATATTGATACGCTTGGCAACAACAATTTCAATGTCTTCAAGACGAAAGAAGACAACGATACCACCAAGACCACCTTCGATTATCTGGTGGATATCGAGGAGGTGAAACTGAAAAACACAGACCTGATCTATACCGACAACCGCAATGAGATGACGGCACATTCCCGTGGACTCAATTTGGACCTGAAAGGCAAAATGCAGGACAAGGACATTGATGCCGACTTAAGCTTGAATGCTGAAGATTTTACCTTGAAAACGAAGGCTATCCAGCTGGCATTAAAGACTTTGGATCTTGGCTTTGACGGCAAGGTGGCACAATATGACCAAATCGACGGCACGCTGAAACTGACTACCCCCGACATCTGTCTCAATCTGAACGAACCTTACCTTAAGCATGACACGCTTAGTTTGAACCTGCCTGTGTTGTTCAGCCTGAACGACATGAAGGGACATCTTGAGAAGGCTCAAATAGGCTTGAACCGCTATATTATAGATGTGGACGGTGATGTGGCTATTGCGGAAAACAACGATGTCAACCTTGATTTGGCATTGAATACCAATACGCTGGTTGTCGAAGATGTGTTGACCTACCTGCCTGAGAAGGTGCAGCAAAAGCTGAGTGGTATCGAGTATACGGGCAAGGCTACGCTCTCCGATGTCGAGGTGAAAGGCACTTTCAATGACAGCCTCATGCCTTTGATCAAGGCTAAGGTGTTGACCGACAATCTGAAAGTCAACGTGAAGCAACTGCCTTATCCTTTTACCGAAGTCAACTTGGATGGCGATTTGGACCTGGACCTCAACTCCGATGCCAACAGCTTGACCGTCAATAGTATTAATGCCAAATTCAATCGTAGCAGCTTTACGGCTGATGGCGTGGTGGATGATTTGTTGGGCGACATTGGGCTGAAACTCAAGGTGAAGGGTGATGTGCCGCTGACGGACATCAAGAGCTTCCTGCCCAAAAACATCAAACTCAACGGACGCACCAACCTTGATTTGACGACAAACTTCACTGTGGAGAATCTGATGAAGTCACTCGACGACTACAACCTGAACCGCCTCTCGGCCAAGGCCAACCTGAAAGTCAACAACTTCACCTTCGACATGGACACCATCCACGCCTCGGCGCCTATGCTCAACGTGGGTCTGACTTTGCCCGCCTCGGCCAAGCAAAAAGGGCAGAAGGGTGCATATATTACGCTTGCTACCAGTAAGATAGATGCTACGGTCGGTAAGGGCATCAAGGCCGACTTACGGAACCCCGACATCAAGTTGGCTGCCGACAGCTTCAAGAGTGGTTGGGAAAAAATGTTGCTGAATGCCGATATGAAATTCAGCCATCTGGTCGTGGACTATGATACCATCCACGTCAAGATCGATGCGCCTGCGCTCACCTTTGTGACCACGCCAGGGAAGACGGCCAAGGGCCTCAACGCCCGCATCACCTTGGATGGCAAGGACGTGGTGGCCAATATGGGCAAGGCCTATGCCTTGAACTCCAATTCGCTGAAAGTCAACGCTTCGGTTAGCGAAAATAAAGTCAAGACCGACTTCCTCAACCATTGGAACCCTGCGGCCGACTTCGTTTTGGGTACTGCCTTGTTGAAAGTGGACGGTATCGACGAACTCATCCGCATCAGCAATATCGACTTCCTGTTCAACTCGCATGAGCTCGATTTCAAGAGGAGTACCTTCCGCATCGGGCAGTCCGACATGAGCATGCAAGGTAGCGTGGTGGGCATCAAGGAGTGGATCGAAGACCATAAAAACTTGATGAAAGGCGAATTACAGGTCTCTTCCGAGTTTTTGGACATCAATGAGATTATGGATTTGACTAGCGGTTTGGGTAGGACTGATGAAAACGGCGCTTCGACGGGCTCAGCGACCGAATCTCAACCTGAAAATAAGGAAGACAATCCTTTCATGGTGCCCGAAGGCATTGACTTCAACTTCGTTCTCAACACCCAGCGGGCCTTGTACGACAACTTTGACATGAACAACCTCAAAGGCACCATGACCGTGAAGGATGGCACACTGCTCCTGCGTGAAATCGGCTTTACCAACAAGGCCGCTGAGATGCAGTTGACGGCCATGTATCAGTCGCCGCGCAAGAACAACCTTTTCCTTGCCATGGATTTCCACCTGCTCAGGGTGCAAATCAACGACCTGTTGACGATGATTCCCTACATCGACACTTTGGTGCCCATGCTGAAGACCTTCGATGGACAGGCTGAGTTCCATATCGGAGCTGAGACCAACCTGAAGTCGAACTACGAGCCCAAGATTTCTACCTTGCGTGCTGCTGCCGATATTGAGGGTAAGAACCTCACTGTGAACGACAAGTTCACCTTCACGAAGATCACCGACATGCTCGACATCAGCACCAACGGCTCTTATCGTGTCGACAGCCTCGATGTGCAGCTCACCGCCTTCAAGAACGAAATCGACCTGTGGCCTTCACAAATCGCCATCGGAAAATACAAGGTAACGGTGGATGGTCGCATGACCCTCGATAGGAACGGTGAATACCACCTTTCCGTGACGCAGTCGCCGCTGCCCGTGCGTTTGGGACTGAAGATTTCGGGACCGTTCAACAAGCTGGAATACAAGCTCGAAGACTGTAAATACCCCAATCTTTACAAGCCCAACAAGCGCAACGATACCGAGCAGATGTACTACGAGCTGAAGAAAAAAATCGCCGATCGCCTGAAATCCAATGTGAGGTAAAATGACGTTTTTTCAGCAAGCTTGCTTGGAGCAATGGGTTTTTTCCTATTTTTGAAGTCTCAAACAAATCTAATATGTTATGAAAAAACTGTACAACTTTAGAAAAAGCATGGTCGCTGGAGTCTTGCTCGCCGCCATGTTGACCAGCGCATTGGCAGCCAATGCCCAAAAGAAAGAAAAGGTCATCCTCGACACCGACATGGTCGAGGTGTTTGACGACGGCATCGCCATGATGATGCTCGCCACGGCGCCCAACATCGACTTGATTGGTGTGACCACTGTCATCGGCAACACCTGGGTGCCCGAAGGCATTGCCTATGGCATTCGCCAGTTGGAGGCTATCAACCGCACCGACATCCCCGTGGTGCCGGGTATTCGTCAACCCATGTATCCCAACCGTTTCGAGACCATCAAGAACGAACGCATCCTGTTCGGTATCGGTGATGCCTACGTGGGTGCCGCTGGTTATCCTGAGCCCAAGTCATGGGAGTCGGTTTATCTACAGCATTACGGCAAGGAGCCTACCGTGAAGCCGCTTGACGTGAAGGCCGTCAACTTCATCATCGACCAGGTGAAGGCCCATCCTGGCGAGATCACCATCATTGCCATTGGCACTTGCGTCAACATTGCCACGGCGGTGCGTATTGCTCCCGAGATTGTGCCATTGGTGAAACGTATCGTATACATGGGTGGTTCCTTCTTCCAGCCAGGTAATACCACGCCTACCGCCGAGTTCAACTGGTGGTTGGACCCCGATGCCGCCAAGATGGCTGTCCGCTCGCCTTTCAAGGAGCAGATCATCGTGGGTTTGGACGTTTGTGAGACCATGCCGTTCCGCAAGGACCGTTATGACCACATCAAGTCCGTTACCAAGAACCCCATCATCCAGAACATGTTGCAACGCAACTTCCTGAATCAGCTCTTCATTGACGATGCCAACTACACACATTACATTTGGGATGTCATTGCCGCCTGCATCGTCATCGACCCGACCTTGATCAAAGACGAGGTGACCCGTTATGTCGACGTCAACTCGCAGTTCGGATTCTCGTATGGTCAGGCTGTGGCTTTCGACAAGAACCAACCCGTAGGTTCGCAGCAGGCCCGCATCCTGCTGAAGGTCGACGGCGAGCGCCTTTGGAACATGGTGGAAGACTATTTGAAGAGATTCTAATAAAACAGTAAACGAAAATATACTAAGGGGCTGCCTGGTAGGCAACCCCTTAGTGTTTTAATGCAATTGTTGTTATCTTTGAATAGCTGTTTCAATCAGCTCAGTGTCAACCACACTGTTTCCCCATGCGGGATGCAGCTTGATTTTCAGCCAACCCAATCGCGATTTGCCATTTTGGGTCAACTTAAAGCCGATGTATTTTTCTTCATCGGTCGGGAAGTTCCAACAGTCGTAAATGTGATGGACGTGAGAGCCAGTAACGATTTGTTCCTCTTCATTAGGTTCATCCATTAAGGTATATTTTATATCCTCTCTGAATAAGAAGGTTGAGTTTTTGAATTGGAAATTGTCCTCTAAACAGAGATGTTCGTTGAAATCATTGGCGGTGATCTCAAAGACATTGGAGGTGCTGGTTGGGTCGTTTTCGTCTATTTTGCCACAAGTGGAATAAGTGTAGTTAGATACTATTTGTGTCCATCCGTTATAGCTTGTTATTGTGGTGTCGCGATGGCTGTAGCTTTCTTTTTCAACCGTTTGGCCGTGAATTTGAGCATTTATGCAATGCAAGGTGAGCTCCTGGAACTGTCCTATTGCCAAGGGACCATCGTAATAGGTTTCGATTCGAATGTCGTTAGTCCCATTGCCGTCGAGGTCTAACAGAATAGGAATCCAAGACTCGTCATACTCCATGACGGTGTTGTAGGGATTGACAATCATTCCCGTTGTATCGCCAAAACGGATGCCATCGATCAAGACAGGTATGGTGTCGTTACCGTTAGGAATAGTATCATTTCCAATCGGAATAGTGTCGTTTCCGTTAGGAATAGTATCATTCCCGATAGGGATAGTGTCAGAAGGTTGCTCGTTGTTCTGTTCGTTGTTGTTCGGGATAGGGTCTTTTTTGCAAGACGTGATGATGCCGATAGCCATTACAGCCAGCGCAATCATAATGGATAGTTGCTTTTTCATATTACATTGATTTTGTTGGTTTTTCATTTAAATGATTTTATTCTCAAATTGAATTGTCTTTTATAATCTGTTTGCCCCAAGGGCAATTTTCTAGATTTCGTTAATTATCTCTTCAAAACTCCGTTCGTCCTCCAGCCCGTTCATCTTCTCCTGCTTGATGCGCGACTTGCGGCGGGCATAGGAGTTGGTCTGCAGGTTCATCAGGATGGAGATGACCTGGTTGCTGAAGCCTTGCTTGGTGAGGCAGCAGATTTGCAGGTCGCTCTTGGTGAGGGTGGGGTACTGGGTCAACAGCCGTTTGGTGAAGTCGCTGTACACTTTGTCAATGAGGGTCACGAAGTCGTCCCATTCGGTTTCTTTCAGGTCGAAGTCGAGTGTCGATGCGGTAATTTGTTCGGTGAGGGCAAGGGCGGTCACATACACCTTGTTTTTCTTCAGCTCCAGCTCCATTTGGTTCTTCATCTCTTCGGCTTTCAGCTTGGCACTGAGCGATTTTTGTCGCAAGAGCAGCAATACAACAGCCAAGGCCACCACCAAGCCGCCAAGGATGAGGTAGAGATAAAGGCTTTTCAGTTTCTGTTCGGCTTCGAGGTTGTTTTTCTGCATCTGGAGGTCGTATTCCGCCTTGATGCGCTGCACCTGCTCGCTGCGGTGGGTGCTATCGGCCTGCATCATGTTCTCGTTAAATAGCTCGTGACACTCCAAAGCCTTTTGGTAGTCTTCCTCAATCTGATGGATGAAATATAGGCTTTGGTAGGCCGACATCCGCACGCCGGCCATCTCATTTTTGGTGGCCTCGGTGAGGTGTACGATGGCGAGGCTGTCCTCCTCCAGATAATAGTAGGCCAAACCCAAGGTCAGCGGGCCGTCGCCTTGTGCGCCGTCGGCCAATGCCTGACTGACGCGCTCGATCACCTGTTCGTAGTTTTCCTTCACCAACAGCACATCGCGGCTCGATTCAAGCAGGATTTCGTTTTGCATCGTTTTGTCGTTCAGTGCTTTGGCAAGGTCGAGGGCTTCGTCATAGTGTTGTTCTGCCTTATCAATGTCGCCCAGCGAGGCCGTGGCTCTCCCACAGTTGCGCAGGGCATTCATCAATAGGGTGGAATCGCCCAGTTCGCGAGCCAGTGTGGCGGCATCTTCGTGCAGGTGTAGGGCCTCTTCGAAGAGTTCGTGTTTCCAATAGCAGAAGCCGAGGTTATCCTCGATTTGTGCTTTCAGCCGTTTTACCTCGGGTTGGGCTTGGTTGCAGCGGTTGATGGCCAACAGTGCCTGACTGAAGCTCTCGGCGGCTGCCTCCGTATGTTTGTCGGTACGTTGCTCTACGCCCTGTTGAAAGAGCATCTCGGCTTCTTTGAGGCTACGCACGCCTTGCTGGCAGGCTGTGAGGCCCGCCAGCAGAAGGACAGCTATGATGATACATCGTGTTTTCATTGTTTCACAAATTTTTGCGTCGTGTTGCCCATGCTGAGGAAATACATTCCCGCTGGTAGGGATGCTATATTAATCTGTTGGGTTTCAGCGTTAATCGAACCTTGCAGCAGGGTTTGCCCCATGAGGTTGGTGATGCGGTAGGTTTGGTCTGGTAGAGACGTGCCATGGCGCGTCTCTACAAATAGGACATTATTGGCGGGATTGGGATAGACCGTTAAGGCCCCTGCGTCTGTCGAAGGGCCGTCTTCCTCTATGCCGTTGTGCAGTTGTTGATATATCTCGTCACAATCCCTTTCTCCATCTTTGTATGCCAAAATACCATTCCTCCAGTAACAGCGTAAACCTTCCACATTGAATCTTTTATTTTGCGTCATCAGTTTTTCAGGGAAGAAACTCGTCAGATGGCCGAGGCCGCAAATGATGGTGCCGCTGAAAATGTCGTTTGCGTCAGTGATATGCAACGCTCTGTAATTCCTGCTGTTGTATTCGTAACTATCGTCAATGGCATCCACATGGACGGTGATGTTTTCGTTCCCTACTTTGATGTTCCATTCGTCACCAACATGAGCCCAGAAGTCATATAGTGTTGTGAATTCTTCAGTGGTTTTGTTCCACCAATACACTTTGCCGTTTTCCTCGTAGACATATTCGTGGGTGACTTCTGTAATTTCGCTGCGGTCGTAGTGGGTATTGCTGCGCACGATGACCTTCGGGCGTTTGCCTGCTCGGTCGAACAGCGTATCACCGACATATTCCAGATGCTGGTAAGAGATGTTGCCGTCGTCGTTGAGGATTTCGTAATACCAGTCAGAAAACAAAGTGAAAATGCTTGGAATGTCATTGGCACAGGGAATACTTCTCCAAAATTGCCCATCGCCTACAAAATACAAGTGATTGTTTCCAATGGCGAGGTTGGTAGGAAGGAGTTCTGAGACGGGAAGTTCTTCAAAGGTGTTGTAGAAGTGCTCGCCATGGTCAAAGGAATAGGCCAGAGCAGCCGTGTTTGCATTCGAAATGCTAGGTTTGTATAAGATGCCATTGTCGGAGATGTCGATTTTGCTGCCCCAAAAGGCATAAAACCCTGGTATATGCTCGAAGCCTGAAAAAGTGCCGTCAAAATCAACACCGCAAAGCAAATTACCTTCAGGATCAAATGCCATGTCTTTTATGCCAAGGCCTTCAAAGGCAACGAGTTCCCAGTTGTGCATATCGGAAAGGGTGGTGTGGTACACGCCGATGTTTGGTCCAATATGGTGCCAAATGCTGGCGTATACGTCGCCGTTTTCATTGACGAGGAGACTTGAGATCACTTGGTCATCTTCCATGAAAGCGATGTGTGTCGAGTCCCAGGTAATGCCGCCATCAATTGTCCAGATAAGAAATGGAGATTCCCATCCAACGAGTGTGTCGTTCGCAGGGGAACACATTCTCATACTGCTGAAATGGTTATAGCCCGTGCCTTCATTAATAGGAGATGTCTGCTGCCAAGTGTCGCCATTATCATCTGAGTAATTGACGATACGGTCGTTTATAAGGAAAAGCCTGCCTTTGTCTCCATGGATGCAATTACCGATATTGCCAGTGAACACGGTTTCCCAAGTTTCACCATTGTCTTGCGAGCGTAGTAGATTTCGAGGATGGGTGTACTGGACGCAGAACATATCACCTTGCTTGTTCACAGCCCTGAGCGAACCTGGAAGATTCAAAGGCTCCCAGATGTTTTGCGCTTCAAGGATGCCGAAGCAGCTATGGAAGAGGAATAAAAATGTAAATATCTTTTTCATGGTATTAGGTTTTTGTTTATTTCACTACAAATTTTTGTATCATGTCGCCCACGCTGATGAAATACATTCCCGCTGGTAGGGATGCTATATTAATCTGCTGGTTTTCAGCGTTAATCGGACCTTGCAAGAGGGTTTGTCCCATGAGGTTGGTAATGCGGTAGGTTTGGTCTGGTAGAGACGTGCCATGGCGCGTCTCTACAAATAGGATGTTGTTGGCAGGATTGGGATAGACCGAAAAACCGTTTTCAATGGTTTCAACTATGCCAACAATAATTGTTTGACCCCACACTAAAGGATAGTTGGGGATGGTGCAATAGGCCATTTGGTCCAAGGCAACCCACGGCCATGAATATTGATTCGGAATAGGAGTAATATAAGTCCGGAACCATCCGTAGAAATAATCATCTCCAACTTTATGTCTTACGGCAAATCTATCACTCATGGTGTCTATATCATGATAGAAATAAGGCAACCACGTAATACCCGTAGACCACCATTGATCTGGCTCGTTCATAGGCACAAGTGTGTCACCGGCTTCATATTCATGTATTTCCCATTCGGGTTCATAACTTTTCATTTGGAACCAAAACCCCGTAGAGGTAGTGCGCTGATTGATTCTTATATCAGGAAGATTATCGAAGTCAAAGTCTATGTTCATCCTCGATTCTGGATAAAGATCTATATCCATGAGTTGAACGAGAGAGTCTGGCTCAAAATCCACAAAAATGATTTCGCCCTCTTGGGCTTTCATGGCGAAAGCGGACAACAATAATACGGTTAAAGTGATTAGTTTTGTTTTCATGGTAAGTTTGTTTTTGTTATTGTTTCCATTTTTTATATCAGTGATGCAAAAGTAGAACAACAAAAAGCGCTTGTCAAGCCCTTCAGAGGGTTTGTCTATCATTTCGCATATTTATAAAAAATTAAACGGTTGTATTTCAATTTGTTACAAAATTGAAATACAACCGTTGTCTATGGGGTTGCCTATGTAGAGACGGTGTGCACACCGTCTCTACAAGGTGTTTTTGGCGTTTCTACCAGTCCGAATCCCAGTCGGTGCCGCCGCTGTCCCACGAATCGCTACCGCTGTCCCAATCGCTGTCGCTGTCCCAGTCATCATAGTCGTCGCTACTGCTGCCCGAGTCGTACCACGAGGTTGACTCAAAATCCTTACCCTCATGGTTGATGATTTGGTAGTCCTTGGCGTTTTTGTCGTCTATGTCGATTTCTTCTGTCGACGGGAACCAATCGTCTTTTTCTCTGTCGTAGTAATACCACGACGAGTTTTGGTGATAGTATTGGGTACCTTTGTAGTTGTAGTAGCCGTTGGGAGCATTGTCGTCGAAGATGGCCGCCAAAATGCTTAAGGCGACAAAGATGATAATGGCAATCAGGCAGCCTTTTTTCTTCTTTTTCTTGGCGGGCTGTTGTGTGGTATTTGCCGGGCGATTGCCCTTCTGGTCGGCGATTTCGGCCTTCAGACGTTGATATAGCTCGTTGACGGCATACTGCTCGTCGGCACCTTTGTAACGGATGGCGCGCTCGCCAGTCGACTTGTTCTTGTAGACCACAAAGTCGCCGTTGTCGTCACGGTAGATGCCGAAGGCCTTCGGCTCGGTGATGTTCTTGCCGATGAAGAATCTTGTGATCTCCTCGGGCGGCAGATGATGCGCCACATACCATTCCTGCAGCTCCGCGATGGTCTTAGGCTGCTCCTTGGCCGTACGGTGAGAACCAGAAAGCGGCGCGCCGCATTTCGGACAAGTCTCGCTCGTCTCTTCAATCAGCGCGCCGCAGTAGTTGCATTTAATCTGCATTTACCTCTTGGTATTAATAGTCAAAAACGGTGACGATCTTCTGCCAAAGCTCAGGCAATTGGTCGGCGGTTTCGGTGGAGCACAGGACCTTACCATCAGGATCCGACAAGGTGTATTTGTGCTCTACGTTGTTGTTGGCATATTCTTCAGGAGCCATGATGACGCGGAGTTCTTCCTGCATTTCCTTCTTGTCTCCGTTAAAGAGGCTGCGGCTGATGTAATACTCGACAGCCGAGTTGCTGCCACCTTCGATGAAGCTTTTGGTCTGGGGTTCAAGCATGGCGTTTTGCAGGGAGGAACCGTCGACGAGGACGTACTTCTGGTCGTTTTCGTTCCACACCAACAGGCTGTTGGCAGTGCGAGGCACGCCAGGTCCGATGTAGATGTCGGTAAGGCCGTCGAAGTTGGCATCAAGGAAACGCACAATGGGATCGTCGGAGGCCAATTCGTCAGAAGTAACGGTTTGGATTTCCTTGCCATCGTAGCTGATGGTGGCCGTGGTGAAGTCCTCGGAGACCTTCACAGCAAGATGGGGGTCGGTTTCCGGGAAATCCTCCAGGAAGATGAAACCTGACTCGTTAGCTGCCACTTGAGGTGCAGTCATGACCAGTTTTGCAGGTGCTTCAGGAGTCTCAGGTTTTTTGTTGCTGTTGTCACAGGCCGTGAAGAGGCCCATGCCGATACATAAAGCTAATGTACCAAGTAATAAAGACTTTGCTTTCATTGTCTTAGTTTGTTTAAGTTATTGAATGATAGGATTATTTCTTAGGTTTTAATTCATCGAAGATCATGTTGCGAAGGTTCTCGATTGGCACGCGCACCTGGGCCATTGTGTCGCGGTCGCGCACGGTGACGGTGTTGTCCACCAAGGTGTCGTTGTCGACGGTGACGCACATCGGCGTTCCGATGGCATCTTGTCTTCTGTAGCGCTTGCCGATGGAGTCTTTCTCCTCGTATTGGCACATGAAGTCGGCCTTCAGCGAGTCGATGATCTCGCGGGCTTTCTCCGGCAGACCGTCTTTCTTGACCAACGGCAACACGGCGACCTTGTAAGGTGCAAGGATGGCCGGCAGCTTCAGCACCACGCGCTCCGAGCCGTCTTCCAGCTTCTCCTCGGTGAAGGCGTTGCTGAACATAGCGAGGAACATGCGGTCTAGGCCGATGGAGGTCTCGATGACGTATGGTGTGTAGCTCTCGTTGGTGTCGGGGTCGAAGTACTGGAGTTTCTTGCCCGAGTATTTTGCATGGGCCGAGAGGTCGAAGTCGGTGCGGCTATGGATGCCTTCCAGCTCTTTGAAGCCGAAGGGGAAGTCGAACTCGATGTCGGTGGCGGCGTTGGCGTAGTGGGCCAGCTTCTCGTGGTCGTGGAAGCGGTATTTCTCGGCGGGCAGACCCAGCGAGAGGTGCCAAGCGAGGCGTTCCTGCTTCCAGTGTTGGAACCACTCGAGTTCCGTGCCAGGACGTACGAAGAACTGCATCTCCATCTGCTCGAACTCACGCATACGGAAGATGAATTGACGGGCCACAATCTCGTTACGGAAGGCCTTACCGGTCTGGGCGATACCGAACGGGATCTTCATGCGGCCGGTCTTCTGCACGTTGAGGTAGTTGACGAAGATGCCTTGTGCCGTTTCGGGACGCAGGTAGATGGTGTCGGAGCCGTCGGCCACGCTACCCATCTTGGTGGCGAACATCAGGTTGAACTGACGCACGTCGGTCCAGTTGCGGGTGCCGCTGATGGGGCAGACAATCTCGAGGTCGAGGATAAGCTGCTTGATGGCGTCGAGGTCGTTGCGCTCCATGGCACCATACAGGCGGTGGCTGATTTCCTCAATCTTGGCCTTGTGTTCGAGCACACGCGGGTTGGTGGTCACAAACTGTTCCTCGTTGAAGGCGTCGCCGAAGCGCTTGCGAGCTTTCTCAACCTCTTTATTAATCTTCTCCTCGATTTTGGCCATGTAGTCCTCAACGAGCACATCGGCACGGTAGCGTTTCTTACTGTCGCGGTTGTCGATGAGCGGGTCGTTAAAGGCGTCGACGTGGCCCGAAGCCTTCCAAGTGGTGGGGTGCATGAAGATGGCGGCGTCGATGCCGACGATGTTCTCGTGCATCTGCACCATGGCCTTCCACCAGTATTCGCGGATGTTCTTCTTCAGTTCCACGCCGTTTTGGCCGTAGTCATAGACAGCCGAAAGTCCGTCATAAATCTCGCTCGAAGGGAAAATGAAACCGTATTCCTTCGCATGAGCGGTTATTTTCTTGAAAAAATCTTCTTGGTTCATTATTGTTAGTTGTTTATTTAAAATTCAACGATTTAAGGATTCTAGTGTTTTGTCGGCGTTTCGACAGGCTCAACGACCTTAGCTTTTGCAGGTCCCTGAGCCTGTCGAAGGGCCGTATTTTGAATTATATAATCAGCATCGCATCACCATAGGTGAAGAAACGATACTTCTCAGCAATGGCTTCCTTGTAGGCTTTCATCAGCAGGTCGTAACCAGCAAACGCGGCCACCTCCATCATCATGGGCGATTTGGGCAGGTGGAAGTTGGTGATCATGCAGTTGGCCACTGAGAAGGTGTAGGGCGGGAAGATGAATTTGTTCGTCCAGCCTTTGTAGGGCTTGATTTTACCTCCGATGGTCATGGCCGTTTCGAGAGCTTTCAGTGAGGTGGTACCTACGGCAAACACATTGTTGTGACGTGCGTTGGCCTCATTGACTAGGGTGCAGCAGTTTTCGTCGATGTACATCTCTTCAGAATCGGGCTTGTGTTTGGTGAGGTCTTCCACTTCAATGTCGCGGAAGTTGCCCATGCCAGGATGCAGGGTCAGCTCGGCGAAGGAAGCACCCACGATTTCGAGGCGTTTCATCAGGATTTTACTGAAGTGCATACCAGCGGTGGGTGCCGAAACGGCGCCTTCCACCTTGGCGTAGATGGTTTGGAAGTCATCGGCGTCTTCGGGACGTTCATCGCGGTTGAGTTCCTTTGGGATGGGTGTGTGGCCGAGTCCCGAAAGGGTCTTTTTGAACTCGTCGTAGGTGCCGTCGTAAAGGAAACGCAGTGTGCGGCCGCGTGAGGTGGTGTTGTCAATGACCTCGGCCACCAGCTCGTCGCCTTCGCCGAAATAGAGTTTATTGCCGATGCGGATTTTGCGGGCGGGGTCGACAAGCACATCCCAAAGGCGGCTCTCGTGGTCCAGCTCGCGGAGCAGTAGCACTTCGATTTTGGCGCCGGTCTTTTCCTTCTCGCCATAGAGTTTGGCAGGAAACACCTTAGTATTATTAATGACGAACACGTCGCCATCTTTCACGTAATCCACCAAGTCCTTGAAAATGCGGTGTTCGATTGTGCCGGTCTTGCGGTCGACGACCATCAGACGAGCCTCGTCGCGGTTTTGCGTAGGTTGCAGCGCGATGAGCTCACTCGGCAAGTTAAATTTGAATTGTGAGAGTTTCATTGTATGTAGAGTTTGATAATCTTTTACTTAGAAAAGCGTGCAAAGATAATGCAGGACAAAAGTTTTGTCAAGTTTTTTTCTTAAAGTGCTGATTATCAGTTTTGTTTTTGCTGTTTTTCTTCTTGCTCCTTCTTCCAAGCCTTAAACTCGTCCCCTGTGTCAACAATATGTTGTCTCAGCTTTTCCAAAGGCCATGCATCCTCCACGCGGAAGTCACCGATACGGGTGCGGCGCAACGCAGTCAGGCAAGCACCATTTCCCAAGGCTTTGCCGAAGTCGTTGGCGAGGCTGCGGATGTAGGTGCCTTTGCTGCAAGTGACTTCGAAGTCGAGTTCAGGGAATCGGTCGAGGCTCAGTTTGAAGTCGTCTATGCGGACATCGCGGGCTTTCAGCTCGATTTCCTCGTCGGAGCGGGCGTAGTCGAAGGCGCGCTTCCCCTTGATTTTGATGGCGGAAAACTTGGGTGGATATTGCTTGAGGTCGCCAACGAACTGCTGTCGTGCGGCCTCGATTTGCTCTGGTGTAATGTTATCGGTAGGGAAGAAGGCATTAGGCTCGCTTTCCAGGTCGAAGGTTGGAGTGGTCTGACCGAGCAGGATGGTGCCCGTGTAGGTCTTCACCTGCGCCTGGTAGTTGTCGATTTGTTTGGTCATCTTGCCCGTGCAGAGGATGAGCAGACCAGTGGCCAAGGGGTCAAGCGTACCCGCATGGCCCACCTTCAGCTTGCGGATGCCGTAGCAACGGTTGAGCAGGCTGCGGATGAAGTTGACCGTGTCGAACGACGTCCAGTCCAATGGTTTGTCGATGAGGATGACCTCGCCTTCTTCGAAATTGAACATTACAACAGTCTTTTATAGAGAGTCTCCAACGTTTTTCCCGTCATGGCGGAGGAACATCCGCCATTTCCAGAGCAAGAAGGATTACCCTTGCATTCTGGAGATTGCGGATCGAGTCCGCAATGACGGTTCATAAGAGCGTTATACTAACACATACGGTAACACAATAGCCAGCACACCTACTATAGCGCAATAGATAGCAAACCAAATCAGCTTGCCTTTCTTTACGATGTTGATCATCCACTTGCAGGCGATGCAGCCGAAGATGAAAGCTGCAAGGAAGCCTACGATGGCCGCCACGGGCGAGATACCGCTCATGGCTTGGCTGAAGCCGACCTCAAACATATCCTTGACGTCGAGTAGGGCTTCGCCGAGGATGGGCGGAATGACCATCAGGAAGGAAAACTGGGCCAGCTTTTCCTTTTTGTTGCCCAGCAGCAAACCCGTCGCGATGGTGCTACCCGAACGCGACAATCCCGGCATCACGGCGCAAGCCTGTGCGATACCGATGATGAAGGCGTGCCAGCCACTGATGTTTTCCTTCTGTCGCGGTTTGGCGAAATAGGAGAAGGCCAACAGCGTCGCAGTGATGAGGAGGCAGATGCCCACGATGAGCAAGCCCGAGCCGAAGACTTCTTCCACTTTGTCCTTGAAAAACAGACCGACGATCATCACAGGAATCATGGAGATAATGATGTTGAAGACGTATTTCGTGCCATCGTTTAGGTTGCAGTATTTGCGCCACGACTGTTTGGCAAACAGGTCCTTGAAGATCCACACGATTTCTTTCCATAAGATGACCAAAGTGCTGAGTACGGTGGCCACATGGAGCAAGACCGTGAAAGCAAGGTTCGATTCGCCGTCTTCAAGGCCGAAGAGGGCTTGACCGATGGCCAAATGGCCGCTGCTGCTGACGGGAAGGTATTCCGTCAGGCCTTGGATGATACCAAGTATTAATGCTTCTATCCAACTCATATTTGATTAATTATTTCTTTTTCCAAAAGATGGCTACGATTTCCACCACGAATCCCGCCAAAACGAGAATCGGAGCGATGGTAAGGCGTCGGGTGTTAAACATTTCCTCGTTGAACACGTTGGGGTCGGTCGAGCCGCCGCCAATCATGAGGATGAAGCCTAGGGCAATGAGGGCAATGCCGGCGATGACGAGGATGTAGTTCATTCTTCCGAAGGGCATGACCTTTTGGTTGTCAGCCGCATCGGTGGTTTTTACCTGTGGTTTTTTTATGTCTTTTGCCATATTGTGTTGATTTAATATTCAAGATTTAATATTCAAAATTCGGGCTCAGGAGCCCTTGGTTTTTATGCATATAGTTTGTCTACATCAGCGTTGAGGTATTTGCGAAGGGCGGAACGGGTGGAGAGTCCACCGAGCAGGATGCCAAGGACGATGATGCCACCAAAGATGCATATAATGATGGTATAGTCTTGTACTAGAGTCAATTCGGGCAAGCGTTGGTAGAGGCCGTAAAGTAGCAAGGCCAGGAAAGCATCGGCAATCAAAGCCCCGAAGAAGCCCTGCGTGATGCCGCTCCTGATGAAAGGTCGGCGGAT
>JAEEGJ010005456.1_pt1 | contig 39994 bp, 17 predicted proteins | sample 8958761 | NCBI WGS metagenome assembly JAEEGJ01 (sample SAMN16246546, study PRJNA631951) | gut metagenome | biome: gut microbiome; feature: rumen; material: RS-attached | host: Bos | place: Iran: Karaj | collected 2018-10 | reverse complement strand
GTTTGTGCAAGTTCTGCATCAAAGGCCTGCTTGACATTGTTAATAGCTTCACTCATAGTACGGCGAAATTTAGAAAAATAGCGACTTTCTTGCACGTATTTTAGTAAAAAAAGTGCAAATACAGGGGCTTGGGTTGTGAGGTTTGAGGTCGCGACCTACGGTCGCTTTGTTGTATGCAAAAAAGCTCCCCGATGGGGGAGCTTTTAAAAGTTTGTTATGGTCGATTACCAGTTATTCTGACAGTAGGCGCCGCTGCTTTGGTTGTGAACCCTGTTGCCACCGTTGCTGTCAGATCTGTATTTGCCTGGTGCATAGACCCTTATGGTTACTACGTTTTGTTGCTGGCACTTGTTATTTTCGCCATCGACAGTTTGATAACCTTGTTCTGCATAAATTTCGGTTTTTTTACCATCTACTTCAACCATACAGTTGTAGTAATCCCATTGTGCTATAGGACATCTGCATATTAAACGTCCGTGATCTCCCGTACACTTGATTTTGTAAGTGCCTGTATTTAGGAATTGCTCAGTTCCATATGCAAGTGTATAGTCCACATCTTGGTTGCTTGCGTTGCTCTTGAACGTTACGTCAAAATCGCAGGCGCGAGTATTTCCATATCCATCTGTGACTTGGAATGTGTATTTTTTCGTGCCTGTGGATCCGGGATCATAGAACCAGTGCTCGTTGTTATCGTTTTTCTGTAAGCCATCACTGTCAATGATTTTTTGTGTGCACGGTTCTTCGCAATTATCAACTGTTGCAGATAAGTTAATAATATCTTCTGCAACTTGGTCGGTTATGGATGTGGTCAGGCATGTTACTGCCAATGGCGATGTTACTTCAAATGGCTTAGTACAAGAAGATTCGCCAATTGTTATGACATAATTGTAATTTCCGGCTCTTCCAGGAGTGTATGTGTAAGAAATGGTATTTTCCATACTGGAATTAGTTTCTCCACTGAGCACGGTTCCTAATGGATTGGTTACTGCAACGGTGTAGTTATAGCTGACATTGCCTGAGGTGTTGATTTTTGCTATAAATGTTCCTTCGCTGTTCACGTTACTTTCTGCGCAATTGACGGTGGGAACCTCTTCGCTTCCAGAAACTTTGAATTCTCGGGTACAAGTTGGAGTCCATGCGGAAATTAATGTATTTCCAAGCCAGGTTTCTACTTTGTAAGTGTAGTCACCACTTTCTTCTAGAATCTTGTTTGGACTGATGACTACTTCTTTGCCTAAATCAGTGGTTCCCTCGCCTACAATTTCGGAACCAAGGGTTACCTTGTAGTTTACAGTGAACTTGAGTTTATTTCCTGCGGGGCCTACCATCTCTTGTCCAAATTTGAAAGTAAATGGAGGTGCTGCTGAACCGAGCGGTATGTCCTGTTGATCTTCAGGAATACTACATGTGAGATCAGAGTTTACAGAGGCCCATTCACCTTTTACCGAGCATACGGACGTATTGTCTCCATTTGTGTAGGTAATCGTAAATGTGGGCAATTCTCCAGACATCCAGTTGAAGTATGTTCCTTGCTGATATGTCAAGACCGTGTTTTCACATTTGTTTTCAAAAGGAGTTATGTTGTTGTCGTCTGCTTCGAATTTACAGGTGGCATTTTGACTCTTTGGTCCTGCACCTGGGCCTAGTTTCAAGTCAATCTTCCATCCTGTGAGTGCTTGATCACCAACAGCCATGCCACCACCCATTTGATATGTGGCTGCGATTTTACTACAGTCAAATTCGAACTTGTAGGGGCATTTGTTTTCTATGCGAAGTTTTGTAAGGTTGATGTTTTCATCACTTGTGATGAATACTTTGGATACTTGCTGGGGGTCAAAACCGATGGTGTTGGCTATTGCGTCTATGCTCAGTTCGGTCACTCCGGTTTTACTAATCGTTCTTGGTAAACTCTTCATGCCATTTGTTGATTGCAGTTGAACTGTTATATTGGCATTCAGAGCTTCGCCTGGACCGGCTATACCATTTTGTAAATCAACATGAAGAACGGAACCACGCATATTGATGTAACGGTTAGTGTTGTTAATCGTGTATTCTATGGTCTCGTTTTCGGAAATGTATTGAGCATCATCAAAAACTTTGATTTCACTGGTACAGTTGTAAACGTCACCTACCCAGAATGCACCGCAACTGTAATAGTCTTGCGCTAAGTCGAGACTTGTTTGGTCACCGGGGCAAACCACTTTGACAGAGGCGTCTTTTGCCTTTGTGTAGTTGTTAATAAGGTAGCCGTGTGCGCCTTCTTGAGAGAAGTGATACATATTGCCGCTTAGTACTGCGCCCATTTCTCCGGGTTGGCCGATTTCACCACTGCCACAGTCTATGGCTTGTGATGTCGTATTGTCACAACCGTTGTAGTGGTATTCTGTTGTACAGTTCTTTTCGGAGAACCAGCTTGACATAAGGACCTTGGGTGTTACATCTTCGTCGAAAGGAACGGTTTCACCGACGAAGTTATCTGCAAATGAACAAGAAACAGAAGGAATTTCCCAGCACACGTCGTTGAACGACAGGGATTGCCAACCATTGTCGTATAGCTTGAAACCTTGGTCGGCAAGGCTGAATCCTACATATGTGTATATGTTTTCGTTAAGTCCGTAATCCTTGACACTTACTTCGCCTTTCCAAATTTGGTCATTGACTGATGCGTTGATTGATAGCTGGTCATTGCTGTTTATCGTAAAGGCGACCTTGATAAAGTCGTTACTTGAGATGGAAACGTCCGAAATTCCATCGTTCTTGGGAACGATTTGGCAGTTGCCCTCGCTCTGGCTGCTAATTGCTTGTCCGTCTACTTTACATACGCGGAATGTCAAGTTGCCAGAACTTTGGCCAGTTGTGCTGACACCATAAATGTTCAGTATCAAATGTTCCTTGCCGCTGCTTCTAAACACAAGTCCGGAGTTTAGGAAATCGTTTGGATTTTCATCTCCAAGAATTGATGTTTGAATTAGGGAGTTCATTATTCCATATTGCCCAGCATTCTTGTTGCGGAGAATAAGGCTTACGTTATGGTATTGTTTATTTGTATTGGTTGGGGTTGGAGCAATTATTGAACGGGAATCGGATGCTGAACCGGAACCGAATTTAGGTGGTGTATATTTTTTTGCACCATCATTGTGGTAAAGCATTAACCAATGCGATTTAGATTGCTTGGCATTTCTTGGGCTACAAGCTTTGGATTCCCCGAGTTCAACGGAGCAGGTGTCAATGCAGTTTTCTGCATAGGCTGCACAGAATGCCGTTGTATTCGAGAAGTCATCGTAGTAGCAATGGGATTCCTTGCTGTACTCGGCGACAACCGTATGGCTGTTAAAGAATTTGAATTCGTTTTCGTCGTTACGAATTAATCCAGAGGGGCAGTTTGCACCCGCGCAGGTCCAGTAAGAGAAACTTTCCCTGTCTTTGTTGTAGTCTTCGTGCGAAATAACAATTGGAGCGCCTGCAACGACTTTAAATGTGCATGGGGCGTTTTCTTTCGTACAGATATTTTCTTTTAATGTTTGTTCGTCGTAAACACGGACATAGGTGGCGGGGTCCTTGGCATCTTTGATTTGAATTGTCAACTCAACCATCTTCTTTTTAAGAGATGCGTAAAGGGTTGCAAGGTCGCCACTCTTCGGTTCTTCGACCGTGTTGTGGTCATGCGGGAAGATGACTTCGCAATTGGCAGGAATGTCATCCGTGTTGACCGCTTCTAGTGAAATGGGACTTGTTGTCAAGCAAGACCACTTGTCGTTCTTTACAACTTCGGAGCAGTTTGTTCCTGTGGCCCTAATCCATTCGCCTTCGTAATAACAATCAGGGTAATCTTTTTTCTCTAGTTCCGATTCTGTACAATCTTCATACTTTTCACAGTAATCCGATAAAGTTTCTCTAGAGACTGGGGTGTGTCCCATGACGTATATGTGCTGGACGTTTGTCTTTCCAATCATACAGAGCTCTGTCGGAGTACTCAGGGCGATGTAAAGGTCGCCATCAACGGCTGATTCTTCTGTTTCAACCGTTAATAGATTGACTCTTTGTGTTTCAGAAGCGTTAGGCGTGACTTCTACAGTAAAGTAACGCTTGTGGCCTCCGCCTAAACGTTCGGTGACACCTGGGGCAGGTATTACTGTCCAACCGGCGTATTCATCCGAGATCGAAAAGTCGAATTTGATTTTTCCGCCAGTTTGTTCCGAGGGGTCGATGAGGACGCTTGCTGTAACGCTTTCCCCAAGGTTCAAGGGGTGCTGCGTTTCATCAAATTTGACTTCAGGCACGCTTCCGCTTGCGCCTGAAATGACCACATAGAACGGAACATTGCCGTAATTCGATTTGTACTTACAGGTGAACGTTCCTCCACTTAATTTTTTTACACCGTCGTATAGATCGCCTGTTGTGGGGAAGGCTCCATTACATTCTACACTGGCAGAACCATCATTTGCTTTCTTTGCTCCGTTCAGATAGAATGCTGAATAGTAATCCGCAAGAGATCCCTTTGGATCGTTCGGGAGGTAAATAATGCGTGGAAGGATTATAACTGATTCTTCCAAGTCGCTTGCGTCTTCGGGGACTGCTTCAGTTGTCTTGTATTGTGATTCAAGTGTTACATGAAGTTGCGGGGCAATGGAAATAAAGTATGGATCTTTGCCGAAAATGGAGCTTTCGCTTACATTAGAGGAAGAGCTGGTTGGTTCAGCTGCAGACGAGGAACTTTGAGCAGCACCTCCGCAAACAGGTACGGATATTTCGCAAATGACTCGGCTTTCGGTTAAGCTTGTTAGCAATTCTTTATTGAATGTCATCGGCTTTGAGGAGGTGAGGGCTGCTGTTTTTGCACAGTTTGCCGCCTCGGCATAGACAGAGCCTTTGAAATAGTCTGTGTTAAAGAGCAATCCACCGTTTGGTTGGATGGAGTGGTCAGAACCGTATGTGGATGTTCCAACGTTCTTTTTAAGGTAGACAAAATAGTTGTAGCTAGCTTCTTGATTGACGCCTTGAAGCTGGTATGCATTTTCTGGCATGTATAAAAAGACAAATGAGTTGCTGTTCGCGGTTGGTGGGAGTGCGACAGTATGATGAGTTTCATTTTTCAGGATGATGATAAACTTTCCGTTTAAACTTTCAGAAAAATCCTTTTTTTCACGAGATTCGACTTCTACTACGAGATAATCATTGTAGAGACTATCTCTTCTTTTGTTGTCGTCATTATAAAGTTGTCTATAGCAGGCGTTCAATTTGGCCGGCATATTTTCGTCTAGCACCGTGATGGTCGCGGCACATCCTTTTTTGCGATAGGGATAAAATGTGTCATAGGCTGTTTTAAGGATGTCGTCGACTTTGAATCTAGCTCCATCGCAACCGGGTTTCTCTTCCCAAATATCATAACAGAACTTTCTTACAGAATCTGCGCAGGCAACTGTAGTTGGGGCTGGGTCACGAGTGACCGTACCTTTGGATTGGAACCAAGGTGTAACATGGCATTCCGGGCGGAATTTGTCTGTTCCTTTGTTGCAATAAGGAGAGAGTTTTTTGGGATCGTCATCTTTATAATGCAGATAATTCCAATTTTCTATCAAATTGTTGTAGTCGTTTTTATAGGTTTCGTAGAATACTTTTCCTCCTACGAAATAGGCTCCAATAGGAGTGCTGTTTTCCCATTGTCCCCTTGTCTTGTTTTTCCAGTTGTTGTTGGTGTATTCTTTGAACTGAACATCGTTTGAGGCGATTCCTGCATCATATAAATAATACATGTCATTTTTGATGTCGATATAGACATACGGCGAATATTCATCGTCATGCCAGTAGTCCCATTGGTGGGATGCTCTGTTTAGGTCATCTGAATCTCTGTTGTAGCAGGCGTTTTCCTTGTTTCCTGTATCATCTTTAATGGGGTTACTGCAGTTCTTTCTAAAGTCCTGGTTTTCTTTAAATGTTTTGGACTTTCGCATGATGTTATAGCTGTTTGAGGCTTTGTAAGCATCAGGAAGGTAAACTGTAGATGTGGCCTTGCTTCCGAGAACAATGGTTTCGTAATAGTTGTGGAAGTCGCCGCGGTCTGGGGCTCGTGCATAGAAAGAATTGGTGCCTGCTGCTTTGACATCGCCATTGACGATGAACTTTGTTCCCAGTGACGGGTAATCTCCCGATTGCATGTCGGCAATTTGAACTTGTGCTCCTGGTTCAAGGCAAAGGTTACCTTCAACAGTAAAAGACGAACTTCCGTTGCCCATGCTCGTTCTTACGTTTTTGGTGGCGGTCATATTTTGCCCGATTCGAATAGGCCTGTTCATGTCTTGTTCGAGATCGCCGTCAAAGTAAGCGTGGTTTCGTACACCAATTGAGTTCTTTGTGCCGAATTGTTTTGTTGTTCCTGCAACATAAATGCTTCCGGCATCGATGCCGTTATCCGCAAAAAAGTCTCCACCAATACAGCCTGTTCCGTAAATGTTGACGTTGTCACCCGAAAGCCTGGCGTTACCGGTAATAATGATATTCCTGTCAAGGCCAATCGGGTTTCCGTACCAGTTTCCGTTGATGAGCATGGACGAGAGGAGTGCAGAACCATGGTTTGCGATAGAGCCGCCGAAGTATGAATAGTCAAAGGCTATGTTTTTGGATTTTACTTCTTCTACAGGAGGATTGACTTGATAAAGACCGGAAACGTTTATGATGGCCGCTTCGGTGTGTTTTGCGTTGTGGCGAGCAATACCTTCAGAAAGAATTTTCAGTTTAAAGAAACCGTTAACTTCGCTTACACCTGTTAGCCAAACATTGAAATCTTGTTTGCCGTTCATGTGGGCGGTAACGCGGCTGTTGAGAGATATAGGTTGGTTACCTCCCAAAAGGTATTGGCGTATAGCGGCGCCAACATCGTTGGCGTTGTTGGTCATCCAGGCTCTTGTGCTTTGAATGCCTGCAATAGCCGATTGACGTGCTTCTTGCATTTCCATTCTGGATGCAGAGGATCGGCCTTCCGATGTTAACCATTTAAATGTCGCTGTTCCCGCGATGGTTGCGACAAGCATGAACAGAAGAACTGTTATTAGAGAAACACCTTTTTTATTAGACATAGCTCTGTACTCCTAATCTCTTGGTCCATTGCTTGGAATGGGAATAAAAATCGTTTCTGCTCCGTTTTCACCGTTTTTGCTGACAGCCAATTCAATTCTGATTGCCTTGACATTTTTCTTGTCAATGGTGCTGATGGCTTCATCGGTAAATTTGTAGTTTGAACTTGCTATTTTTCTTAGCTTAACTTCAGAAATTCTGATGTTGCCCGTGGAGGCTATCGGAGAAAACATTGCAAAGGTAAACGCCATGCAGACATCCTTGATGGTGTCTTTTGTCATAAAACGCATATGGCGAAGTCCAATGTCCCTAACATCTCCGACGGTTGGTGGGTAAAATTGGAAATCGCTAAGACCGTCTGGCTTTTTACCGTTGTCGGCGTATCTGAATCCAACGGCCATGTGGTCTCGTCCAGGGCAAAACATTCTGCTAGGGTCGTCGTCATCGTTTTTGGGCATAGAGAACGAAATTTCGTATTCGGTGTAGGGGACTAGGTTGACTCTGATGCATTGAGAACTCCATGAGCCTAAATCGTCTCCTATATTCGCCACGAAAACCTGGTTTGCCTTGATGTCGTCTTCATTGGTGATAGGCTTCTTTTCAACAAAGTCGTAATTAATGGAAAAACCCGAAATTCGAACGACTTGGTTATCGCTTTCAGCTTCAATGTTGACTGGTTCGAAATTCCCGTCGCCAAAGCGGGGAACCAGCTTGAATGTTTTTATGCTTTCGCTTGTTGTTGGGAGAACGCTCGTTGCCGTTGCTGAAATGGTAGGTTTTGCTGCGGTAACCGTAAATTTGGTAACATTTTCAGCAATGTTGACGAGGCTAGAGTCTTCCGAAGGGCAATCCTCGTTTTCTGTTTCTGCCTGGAAGCTTTTGCACGATCTTTTTAGAACATTGTCTTCGGTAAACCACGAAACCTCTTCGACGGCGTCGTATGATCCGTCATTTTTGTAACGCAGGCGGCGCATGGTGATTTTGTCTAATCCCTGACCACCACTGTTCTTCCAAATTTTATACGACGAAGAGTCTTTCTCCGCTTCTGTGGCGTTATCTGGGTCCATGTAAACATCGTGAATATGACTGACGTCGAAGACATCCAAGGTGCTGCTGCTAGAGTTGATATCTTTAGCACTTTTAGCACCGATTTGGGCAATATCTTCCTTGAGCAAAGTGGCCGTATTTCCTGCAGTTTGGTTGGATTGAAGCATGCTTTGTGTTCGCACGCGCATTCTTGTACTGTCGTTGAATGCTTGGCCTGCAATGAGGACTATACCCCCAAGTAGAGCTATGTAGACCATGAGCTCCATGAGAGTGAAACCATCTTTTGGTTGGTTATAAAAAGTCATCTAGATTCCTCGTCATCACATCATTTTTACTATTAAAGATACGTTTTTTGAGGGGAAAATGAAAACTTTTTTTTTCAACGTGGCTCGTATCACCAAAAAATTCCCCCAAAAAAGCGAATTTTTGGGGGGTGGGCAAAAAATGTGTTTTTGGTGAGTCGAAAAACGGCTAGATGAGGTATTCCGACAGCGATGATGACCAATAATGGCTTTCCGATGCTTTTTGAATATCGACGGAGGCATTCCTATAGCCAGCAGCAGAGAGGAAAATGTGAGTGTCGGCAGTAGGCATAGCCCAGTTACCGCCCCAGTTGGCAGTAGCGGCATCGTCGGTAGCTAGTTTTCCCCTAGGCTGATTTCCGCGTTACATCTTCAATATACATCTTTTGTTATTAAGAGTAAAAAAAGGAACCCTTGCGGGTTCCCTTTTAGTAACGCCCTTCGACAGGCTCAGCCCTCTTGTAAGTTTGCTGAGCTAGCCGAAGCAACTTGTGCGGCTCTTACTTGATGATGAGCATGGAATCATCCCAAGCTTCTCGTGAGACTCCGCACCTATGGTGCGGGAGGAGGGTTTTATGCCCTCCGTTCGTCGAACGAAATCGTTGTTTTTAGAGATGCGCCAGCCTATGGCTGCCGCAGCTCTTAACAAGGATTTGGAGGCATGGCAAAAATGGAACCCTTTCGGGTTCCATTTTTAATCTCGTTTTATGTTAATCGTTTACTTAACGATTAACATAGAATCATCCCATGCCTCGTGCTTTTCGAGGCCGAGGAGGTTGGCCGTCGTAGCAGCGATGTTGGAAAGGCCCCAGTCGCCTTCCTTGAGGCCGAGCTTGCCGCCCGTTACGTTATCGTAAAGGATGCACGGCACCTTGTTGAGGGTGTGGCTTGTCTTGGCCTTGAAGGAACCGTCCTTGTTCACCTTCGGCATGCCGGTCTTCTTGTCGATTTCGTACATTTCGTCGGCGTTACCGTGGTCAGCCGTGATGATAGCAACACCACCGAGGGCGTCGATCACCGGGAGCAAGCGGGCGAGGCCGATGTCCACAGCTTCGATAGCCATCGTAGCGGCGCGGAAGGAACCGGTGTGGCCCACCATGTCGCCGTTCGGGAAGTTGCAGCGGAGCGTCTGGTACTTGCCGCTCTTCAAGGCTTCAATCATGGCGTCGGTGATTTCGGCAGCCTTCATCCACGGGCGCTGTTCGAACGGAACAACGTCAGATTCGATTTCCAGGTAGGTTTCGCCGTCGAACTTGCTGGAACGGTTTCCGTTCCAGAAGTAGGTCACGTGGCCGTACTTCTGCGTTTCGGAGCAAGCGAACTGCTTCACGCCGGTTTCGGAAAGCCATTCGCCGCTGGTTTCCTTGATGGCCGGAGGCGGCACCAAGAAGCGGTTCGGGAGCTTGAGGTCGCCGTCGTACTGGAGCATGCCGGCGTAGCAGACGTGCGGGAAGCGCACGCGGTCAAATTCGTTGAAGGATTCTTCTTCGAAGGCGCGGGTGATTTCGATGGCGCGGTCGCCACGGAAGTTGAAGAACACCACGGAGTCGCCGTCGTTGATGGTACCGACCGGCTGGCCGTCCTTTGCAATCACGAACGGGGGCAAATCCTGGTCAATGGCCTTGGTTTCTCCACGGAGGGTTTCAATCGCCTGGGTGGCGTTGTCGAAGTAGCGGCCTTCGCCCAGCACGTGGGTCTTCCAGCCGAGTTCCACCATCTTCCAGTTGGCGTTGTAACGGTCCATGGTGATCTGCATACGGCCACCGCCGCTAGCAATGCAGACGTCGAATTCCGGGCTGCGGAGTTCGTCCATGAACTTTTCGAACGGGCCAACATAATCGAGAGCGGAAGTTTCCGGCACGTCACGACCGTCGAGGAGGATGTGCACGCGGACCTTTTTGAGGCCTTCCTTCTTGGCCTGGGCGACCATGGCCTTGAGGTGGCTGATGTTGGAGTGAACGTTACCGTCGCTGAAGAGGCCGATGAAGTGGAGCACGGAACCGTGGTCACGTACGTTGGAAGCAATTTCCTTCCAAGCGTCGCGGCCGAAGATGTCGCCGGAAACGATGGCGTCTTGCACGAGGGCGGCACCCTGGTTGTACACCTGGCCGGCACCGATAGCGTTGTGGCCCACTTCGGAGTTACCCATGTCTTCGTTGGTCGGCATACCCACGGCGCGGCCGTGAGCCTTCAGGAGCACGTTCGGGTACATCTTGAAGAGGTTGTCGAGGGTCGGGGTGCGGGCTGCCTTGATGGCGTTGCCTTCGACCTTATCGGTGATGCCAAAACCGTCCATCACGATGGTGACGACGGGTCCCTTGATACCGGGGAAGTTGGAAAGTTTCTTGAGCATGGTTTACTCCGTGTTTGAATTTACGCGGGTAAATTTAGTAAAAGGCGAGCGCAGCGACAAAAGTGTGCAAGGTGAGAAAGCGCAAAAACTTGTTTTTGCATTTTCGAGCCGCAGCCACTTACGTTGTAAACGTCAAACAACTAGTTGTTTTGGCATTGCCGAGCCGTACTAAATGCGCTCCGAAGGAGCGCCAAGATAGAAAAAAAATCGAGGAAGACGAGGAATCCTAAGCGGTTTCCCTGTGAGCCGTAGGCGACTTGTATCAACAAGTCGTCGAAGGCGAGAGCGAGTGAGAAACCGGAGGTTTCAATACCCGAGACGACGAACGAGCGGTCGCAAAAAACCCTCCCGTGAGGGGAGGGCTCCTGTAAAGGTCTTTACTAAGGACTAGTTGTAGTAGATGATGTCCAGGGTACCCTTGGTGGCACTTTCAGACATGAACTTCTTGATTAACACCGGGTAGACCTTGCCGTCGGCGGCAATGACGTCGAGCCAGAGACCGCTGGTCAGTTCTTCGCTGAACTGGAAGTTGGACTTCCTGAAGTCTTCGCGGCAGATCTGGGTCTGGCCCGGCTGCACTTCGGCTTCAAGACCTGTGGTCTGGGAGTTGTCTTCGTACACGGTCACGCCTGCGCCCGGAATGATGGTTGCGGCATCGTTCGCGAACTTAATCGTGATGTGCGGATTGTCGGCGAGGCCGGTTTCGAAGTTGATGGCGCTCTGGCTTGTGCCCATGCTGTTAGACAGCGTGAATGGATGGGGGGTAACCGGAGAGCACGGAGTTACGACCGGAGAAGAGGAGGAAGGTGGCAGGGCTGCCTGGCATTCCTGTTCCGGGCGGTTGAACGTAAGAGACGTGTCGACACTCGTGTAGAGCGAAGTCTGGAGGTCTGCTTCCTTGCTGCTGGAGTAGACGAAGATGTAGAGCTTGAAGTCGCCACAGTCGCTCAAGGCGGAGTATTCAAAGAACTTCTGCGACAGGGAGACGCGCTCGATGGGGAACACGACACCGTCAAGGTTGATGGTGACCTTTTCCTGGAAGACGGTCCCTCCGACAACCTTACCCACGGCAAAGCCGACGCTGTCGATCTTGACATCGACCTTTTCAGTGTAGGGCACGCTCGTATCGATGAATTCGTCATCGAGCTTGATCATGCCGGAAAGAGAACCGCGGGTGCCACCTTGACCATTGGACATAGGAGTAATCTTCAGGTTTTCGAAAATCACCGGGCTAAGGGCAGACTGCTTGGGGATGTCAATGGGCTTGGCATCGGGATTGTTCGGGTTGACAGGCGTATTCGGGCTAGAGCTGTCATCGCCACAAGCAATGAAGCCAAAAGTAGTTGCGGCGATGGCCGAACCAATAAGAATCTTTTTGAAGTTCATGAGTTACCTCTGTTTGTTTTCTATGAAAATAAACAAAAATGAGCAAAAAAGCAAAGGCGAAAATGTTTTTTTTACTTTAAAAAGGCGAAAAATGCCCGAAAAAGGGCGGTTTTTGGTGATTTCCCTATCCGAGACGCTCGGTCAGGCGCGTAAAGCGGCGAACGCTCCGGTTATTCCGGACTGCGGTCGCAAACGCTCCGGGGGCCGAAAGCACCCACACATGCCCCTTCGCGCGGGTAATCGCCGTGTATAGCAGGTTCCTCTGGAGCATCATGTAGTGGCTCGAATCGAGAATCACGACGACTGCCGGGTACTCGCTGCCCTGGCTCTTGTGGATGGTGCTGGCGTAGGCGAGCGAGAGCTGCTCGAGTTCGTCTCCCTCGTATTCGACCGTCTTGTCGTCGTAGAACACCGTGACCTTGTCGTCGCCCTTGTGCACCTTGAAGATGATGCCGATATCGCCGTTGAACACGTTCTTGTCGTAGTTGTTCTTTATCTGCATCACGCGGTCGCCGTCGCTCCATGCGACACCCATGATCTTGTGGCGGGTAATGCCTGGGTTCACGAGGTTCTGCAGGAACGTGTTGAGTTCGAACACGCCGAGCGGGCCCTTGCGCATGGGGGTAAGGATCTGCAGGTCGGTCTTCTGGTCTATCTGTATCTTGCTGCGGATACCGGTTGCAAGCAGATCTGCGAGAATGCTCTTGGCCTGTTCGGGTTCCTCGAACGGGATAAAGTGGAAGTTCGGGCCATCGATGGGCGAGGGGACAATTCCCTGGTTGATCTTTGCTGCCTTGTCGGCGATGTCGTTCCCGCCGGCCTGCCGGAATATGTGCTGCAGGCGTGTCGTGGGTATCCGCGGGCAGCGGATGAGGTCGTTCAGCACGTTGCCCGGGCCAACGCTCGGGAGCTGGTCTGCGTCGCCCACGAGCACGATGCGCGTTCTTGCGTGTATGGCCTCGAAGAGGGCTGCCGCAAGCCAGGTATCCACCATACTGAACTCGTCCACGATAAGCAGGTCGCAGGGGAGCTTGTTCTCGATATTCTTGTTGAACTTCTTGGTGACGGGGTCCATCTCGAGCATGCGGTGGATGGTGCGTGCCTTGATGCCGCACAGGTCGCTCATGCGCTTTGCCGCGCGGCCCGTGGGGGCGGCGAGGAATACGCTCTCGTCCATCTTCTGTGCGAGGTGAAGGATTCCCTTCAATATGGTTGTCTTGCCGGTACCGGGCCCGCCCGTGATGATGGAAATGCGGTAGGCGAGCGCCATCTCGATGGCCTTGCGCTGTATGGGGTCGAATGCGAACTTGTGCTGGTGTTCCCAGTCCATGAGGGAACGCTCAAAGCCCGCAGTCGGGAGCGCGTTGCCTGCAAGCCGGTACAGGATGTTGTCCGCAATGCTCTGCTCTGCCCGGAACAGCGGCGGGTAGAAGCAGTCGTCGTCTACGCGCCGGATGCGCTCACGTTCGCACAGGTAATCGAACTGCTGGATAAGCCCATAGACGGCATCGTCATCTTCCATCGGGATGCGCAAGAGCCGGAACGTTTTTTCGAGCAGGGTATCCTTGGGGAGGAACACGTGCCCCTCGTTAAAGCTGGATTCCTGCAGCACGTACATGAGGGCGGATTGCAGGCGCTTGGGGCTATCCTTCGGAATGCCGACCTTCATCGCAATCTCGTCTGCCTTCAAAAACCCGACACCCCACACCTCCTCGCAGAGCAGGTAGGGGTTCTCGGTAATCTTCGCGATGGTCTCCTGCCCGTACTGGTTCCACAGGCGCTTTGCCACACTGCCCGCGATTCCGTGCCCGTAAAGGAACAACATAGTCTCTCTGCTGTGGCGGTTCATTTGCCATGCGGCGAGGAAGGCCTCGACCTTCTTGGCAGGGAGCCCCTTGATTTTTGCCTTGCGGAATATTTCAGGATGGTTGTCCAGGATGTCAGCGGTATCGTCGCCGAAAACCTTCACGATGGCCTCTGCCGTCTTGGGGCCGATGCCCTTGAAGAGTCCGCTAGAGAGGTATTCTGCGATGTTCTCGCTCTCGGTTTCGGCGATGGTGAACGAGGTGCACTTGAATTGCCTGCCGTACTTGGGATGGTTGCCCCATTCCCCTTCCATCTGCAACTTTTCGCCGGAGGCCAAATCAGGAAAAGTCCCCGTTACGACAACGGGGGCTTTTTCGTCTTTCACAATCACCCGGAATACGGAGAATCCGCTGTCGGGGCTGTGGAAGGTAACGCTCTTGATTGTACCTTCGAGATGCAGGGGCTAACTCTCCTTAGTCCGGTTCGTAGTCGTTCTTCTCGTCGATAGAACTGTCCCACTTGTCCGGGTCGAATTCCTTCCTGGAAGCGAGCTTCTTGCCGCGCAGGCACAGGAGTGCGCCGAGGACGGCGGCATTCTCGATGGCGAGAACGAGGGCGGTCTTGTAGTCGAGACCGAATCCCAGCGGGGCGCCCTTCAGGTTCTCGGGGCTCACCCACAGGATGTAATCGAAGCAGATGAACGCCATGAACATGCACGGGATGAGCGTAATCAGGTAGTTCTTCTTTTTGCTGCGGAGGTAGACAGTTGCAACGCACAGGCTGCAGACAGCCATGAGCTGGTTGCTCCAGCTGAAGTAGTTCCACAGGATGTTGAAGCCTTGCGGGTTCAGGTTACTCCAGAAGATAATCACGAGGCAGATGGAGAACATCGGGACGGTGAGGAGCAGGCGCTTCTTGGGGTCGGTCTGGTCAATGCCGAAGAGTTCCGAAATCGTGAGGCGGAGGCTGCGGAGGCTCGTGTCGCCGCTCGTAATCGCGAGGATAATGACGCCCACCACCACGAGGATGGAAATCGGTGCAAACGGGATGACGGTTGAAACGAGAACGCTCAGCACCTTCACGCCGCCGGCTGCCATGAGTTCGGGTTGCATGTGGTAGATGAACATGCCGCCCGCGGCCCAGATCATGCCGATGAGGCCTTCGATAATCATCATGCCGTAGAACGTTTGGCGGCCGGTCTTTTCAGTCACTTCTGTGCGGGCCACGAGCGGGCTCTGCGTGCTGTGGAAACCGCTGATGATGCCGCAGGCAATCGTCACGAAGAGCATCGGGATAATGGGCTGGTGGCCCGGATGCTGCGTAAAGTTAGAGGCGATGTCGCTGAGGTTAAATTCGTCAAGCACGTTCAGGTGCGGGGCGATGCCTATCATGATGCCGAGGGAGGCGAGGATGAGCATGCCGCCGAAAATCGGGTAGATGCGGCCGATAATCTTGTCGATGGGGAAGAATGTGCTCGCGAAGTAGTAGGCGAAAATCACGCCGACCGCCACCCAGAAGAGCGTGGGGGAGACTGCGCTACCCGCGATGATGGGCGTGTTGATGAGTTGTGCCGGCGTGTTGGTGAACACCGCACCCACGAGGATGAGCGCAACCGAGATGAGCGCCATCACCACCTTGGACGGTCCCTTGCCCAGGAACTTGCGCGAGAGGGCGGGGACGTTGTAACCGTTGTTGCGCATGCTAATCATGCCGCTGAAGTAGTCGTGCACCGCACCGCCCAGCACGTTGCCCAGCGGGAGGATCACGAATACGATGGGCCCGAACTTGATTCCGAGAATCACGCCGATGACGGGGCCGATACCTGCGATGTTCAGCAACTGGATGAGCATGTTCTTCCAGTGCTTCATCGGGACGCGGTCAACGCCGTCCGGGTTTGCGATTGCCGGAGTCTTGCGGTCGTCAGGGCCGAAGACATGTTCGACAAACTTTCCGTAGGTAAAGTATCCGCCGATGAGGATGGCGACACCGATAAGGAATGTAATCATGTTATGCCTTCTTGTTAGTTAAAAACTTATTCCGCGCTTTCTTCGGCGGGAACGTCGTCTGCAACGGGCTCTTCCGCAACGGGTTCTTCAGCGGGCTGTTCCGTCTCCTGGCTCAGTTCCTGCTGGGCGTCTGTGCTTTCAGCTTCTGTGGCTGCGTTCTTTTCTGCGGTCTCGTCAGCCTTTTCTTCTTTCTTCGCGCCGCGCACGTAGCCCTTTTCCTTCGCAATCTCGTCAGGCGTCTTGTCTTCGCCGAATTGCTGGCGCAGGTAGAGGATGTTCGTCGTGAAGCTCGACTTGCCCGCATAATCGAAACCGACAACCGGGTGGTAGCTCTTGCCGAGTTGCAGTGCGATTGCAATGCCGAACTTGAAACCGCAATTTCCGTCCACGGAAATATTCGGGTTGATGAACATGCCAGTCGGGTTTTCCTTGTATTCCAGGTGTCCCGAAGATTCCATCGTGGCAGACTGGTAGCCGAGAGTCATCATGACCTCGAAGAAGTTGAAGGGCTTGTAGCCGATAACCACATCGAAGGTGTTCGTGCTCACGTCAAGATCGAGTTGACCGTTGTAGTCCTTGGGCCTGTAGCCGATGCTGCTCGAGTTGTGACCGAAAACGATACTCACGTCGAGGCCCTGTGCCGCCGGCGGGAGCATGTACTGGAACCACCTGCCAAAACTGTATTGCAAACCAAAACCAAACAGGCTGAACCCGCGCAGTTCGCTAATGGCCGGGAGCCACATTCCACGAAGTACGACCCTCGCATGGAAGGCGCTCACGCCGAGTTGCAGGTAGGGATAGGTGAACACGCCGAGCCCGTTCAGGGTCTCGTTACCATAGACGGTCATGCCGTCATAGATTTGCGTCATGTCGTGGTTTTCACCAAAAATAGTGGGCACGTCGCTGGTGATGCCGAGTATGTTCGTCTCGCTGAATTTGCGGTCGTCGTCGCCTATCGGGATAAGCGAAATGGGCAGGCCGAATTCGAAGTTGAGACTCTGCGGCACATTCGCGCTCACATACCAGTTGCTGTTGAGAACGTTGCCCAGGTTCTCGATGATGGGCTTCACGTAGCCGGGACGGTTGAAATAGCGGGCGTCTCCACCGGGGCGGTCTTCAAAAGCGGCGATGGATTCGTAGATAGATGCCCAGCCGTCTTCGTCCATTGCAGACGCGATGGTGGAGGCTCCCATTAAAATAGCGATTGTATACTTGGCAAGCGTTTTCATACGCTGCCAAATATAGAAAATAGGGGTGGTAGCGGCTTGACTGCTAGAATTGGAACTGTACGTTTAAACCCACGAAGAAGAACGTCTGCCATATGTACGAATCGAGGTCGCAGAGGCCGCTGGCTTCGGTATATACGTTCCTGAACCAGGTCTCGTGAATCTTGACATAGGGGACAATGGCGAGGTTGTCGAGCAGGTAGTACTTTACATTGGCGAGAATGCCGAAAGATGACCCCATGAACTCGGATTCGCTGACTTCGTCTTCGATGTAGGCGGTGTTATCGGTAGTAAGCGTTGTGAAGGAATAGAACATGCCAATCCCGACCTGGAAATCCTCGGGCCAGAATAAGTTGTATGTAAACTCCATGCTTATGCGCCAGAATAGGCTGTTCCCCGTGACGGTTTCGTCCTTAAAGCCGTTGATGTTCTGCTCGGTTTCCCAGATTTGGAAGTTGATGTCGAACGTGAACTCGCGTACATTTACGCCGAGCGTTATATCGGGGCTGCCAAAAAAGGAAATTTCGGGAGCGTGGATAGTCTGCTTTCTGCCGGTGGTATCCGTCATGGAAAGCACTCGGTCGCTGAGGTCACCCCTAGTTGCATAGATGCCAAAACCTGCGCTGGCAAAGAAGGAGCGGGGCCACGCCTCTTCGGCATGTGCCGCCATTGCCATAATCAGGAGTGCAAGGATAATGATGGGGCGTTTCATAGATTTACCTGATGCCTGCTAGTATCCGGCCCATTCCGCGCTTATGGAAGGGCTAGCCTTGCGGATTGCTGCGTCTTCGGGCGAATCCTTTGCGGGGGCGATGTCACCGCTTTCGATGCGCGCCTTGATTTCGTCAAATGTCTTTGGCGGTACGGAGTCGGGGGAGTTGTCGCCCAGCACCTTGCAGGGCGCGCCTTCGGATTCCTTCGCCTTGTCCTTTACCGGAGTGTACTCGCGGGCGGCGGGCACGGTATAGAACTTGTCCTCTTCGGGGCACCAGGCGGTAAGGCACTTGCCGTACACGCAGCCCGAGTCGAGCCCGATGAATCCGGGAATGTTCACGAACCCCATCTTGGCCCAGTGCCCGAACACGACCGTCTTTTCCCACTTGACCTGCTCGAACCACGGGCGGTCATTCCACTTGCGTATGGAAAGCAGTACCTCGGGGCTCATGTCCTCAAGGCGTGTTTTGCCGGGTTCAAGGCCTGCGTGTACTAGGAGCGCGTGCGGGGTATCGCGCCAGAGGGGCCAATCCTTCACCGTATCGCGGATGAAGTTCCACTGCTCCAGCGAGAGCGCCTTGAAGCGCTTACGCTGCTTGTCGGTCCAGGTGTCCTCGGGCGTTTCCATCATGCGGATGAGGTGCTCCTCGTGGTTACCGCGTACGGTAAGTATCCCGAGGTCGAGAACGGTCTGCAGGGCGCGCCACATGTCCGGACCCTTGTTGATGATGTCGCCCGTCTGGTAGAGCGTGTCGCTCCCGCGCACGAACCCGAACGCATCGATGATGCGTTCCAGCTCGTCTGCACAGCCATGCACATCGCCTATGTAGAGAGTCCTGGACATTTCACGTTATTTCAGGTGTACGGCCTGACGCAGCTTGTTCATCTCGTCGGCGGTAAGCTCGCGGAACTCGCCTGCGGGCAAGTCGCCCAGCTGGAGCCTGCAGTAGCTCACACGCTTGAGGTCGCGAATCTCGTAGCCTACGGCGCGCATCATGCGGCGGATTTCGCGGTTCTTGCCTTCGATAAGCACGAGTTCCGCAAACCCGTTTTCCAGGTACACGTCGGTCGCAAATGCAATTTCTTCTTCGGCATCCGGATCCTCGGGGTCACGGATGTCTACGCCGTCCACCAGTTTCTGCGCGGCGGTTTCGCTGAGCGGGCGCGTCGTCCACACGTAGTAACTGCGAGGGATTTCAAAACTCGGGTGCGTAAGCCGGTGCAGCAGTTCCCCGTCATCGGTAAACAGCAGGAGTCCGCGGCTCTGCAGGTCAAGCCTACCCACATACTTGAAGGAGGCATACCCCGGCGGCAGGTAGTCATATACGGTGCGTCGCCCCTGCGGGTCATCCTTCGTGCACACGCAGCCCGCGGGCTTGTGGAACATGATGACCTTCGTCTTCTTCGGGAGCGTCGCCTTCTTCCCGTCAACCAGAACCTCGTCTGCGTTCTCGTCTACCTGGTGGCCCAGGTCCTTGACGGTAGCGCCGTTCACCTGCACGCGGCCTTCTTGCACGAGCGTGTCGGCTGCGCGCCTGCTTGCAATTCCACACAGGGAAATAAACTTGTTAATCCGCATCATTGTCGCCGTCCATATGGATCTGCAGTTCCTTGAGCTTTCTCCAGAGCGTGGCGCGGCTAATGCCGAGCTTCCTGCAGACTTCGGTCTTGTTGTTCTTGCACACGCTCAGCGCATGCAGAATGTGCCTGCGTTCCATTTCTTCGAGCGAAAGAATTTCTTCCCCCGAGTCGGCACTCGCCTGCGTATCGCCGCTTTGGATATGGATTGCGGGAGCGTTTTCGCTTGCGGGGAGTGCGAGCGTCTCTCCATTCCCGTCCTTGATGTGCGGGATGGCGGGCATCTTTTCGCGGGCTTCTTCCTGCACGTTCTCGGGCAGGTCCTCTAGCCGGATAATTCCACCTTCCGAAAGCACGATCGCGTGTTCCACGATGTTCTCGAGTTCACGGATGTTGCCCGGGTAGGGGTACTTGGTCAGCGCGTACTGTGCCGCCTGTTCCACGTCAGTAATGTTCTTGCCGTGCGCTTCCTTGTACTTGAGGATGAAGTAGCGGATAAGTGTCGGGATAACCGGCTTGCGTTCACGCAGCGGCGGGAGCGTAAGGTGGAACGTGTTCAGTCGGTAGAAAAGGTCTTCGCGGAACGTGCCTTCGTGCATGGACGCCTGAAGGTCGCGGTTAGTGGCCGCAATGATGCGGATGTCGAGGTAACGAGCCTCGGTTTCGCCCACGCGGCGTATCTCGTGGTTCTGCAAAAAGCGTAAAAGCTTTACCTGCGTAGCTGCGGAAAGTTCGCCCACTTCGTCAAGGAACAGCGTGCCGCCGTTCGCTGCCTCGAACAGGCCCTTCTTGTCGGCGGTAGAACCGGTGTACGACCCCTTCTTTGCACCGAAGAGCTCGCTCTCGACCAGGTTTTCGGGAATGGCCCCGCAGTTGACCGCGATAAACGGTTCGCTTGCACGCTTGCTGTAGCGGTGGATCACGTTTGCGAGGAATTCCTTACCCGAGCCGGATTCGCCGGTAATGAGCACGGTACTTGTGGTGGGTGCAATCTTGTAGACCGTCTTGAGAATCTTCCGCATCTCGGGCGTATCGCCCAAAAGGCTGTCGAGCACCTGCGATTCCATCAGCTGGTGCGTGGACTTGTTCTGCCGGAGGGTCTGTATCTTCTTTGCGGTTTCTTCGAGCTGGACTACGGTCGCAGGTTTCATTATGAAACTATTTGCGCCGCGATTGATGGCGCTCGTGGCGCCGGGCCAGTTCTTGTTGTCGCAAAGGACAAATATTTCTATGCCGGGGTTCTTTTCCTTGAGGTAGCTGACCAGGTCCATGCTTTCAAAGGTAAGGAAAGGCACCTCGATAAACGCTAGGTCTATCGGGTCGTTCTTTACCAGTGGCATTAAATTGTCCTTGTCGTCACAGAGGATTATCTCGGTGTCGTCCAAGGTCCAGGAACGTCGAATGTCGCTGATAAAGTCCTTGTCGGAATCAGCAATCAGGATGTTCATCGGCATGGATTACTGGTGGCTTTTAATGATTTCCTCGACCTTGTCGCGGAACTGCTGGATATCGATGGGCTTGTTGAACGTGCAAGCCACGTCGAAATGCTTGGCGGTGAGCAGGTAGTCGTCTGCAGCGGTACGTCCACCGGCGCTCACGGCGATGGTGCGGTCGCTCATGCCCATGCGGCGCAGGTCCAGAATGACCTCGTAGCCGTCCACGTCGGGCATAATGATGTCGGTCACGATGACATCGTACTTCTTGTTCTGGTACAGGGCCTTCGCTTCCTTACCGTTGCTTGCAGTTTCTACTTCGTACCCTTTAACCTCGAGAGCGGTTTTCATCATCAGGTTGAACTGCTCGTCATCGTCGATAATCAAGATGGTGGACATTACGCATCCTCCGTTTTTTCGTTTGCTAGATTCCAATATAGATTAAATTTCGTGCCCTTGCCGAGGGTGGTGGTCACTGTGAAACGCCCATTTCCGTCTTTTAACAACCTAAGCGCCGAAGAAAGCCCGAGTCCGAGCCCCTCGCCGGGCGATTTTGTGGTGAAGAACGGCGAAAAGATGCGTTCCAGCGTGTTGGAGTCCATACCCGAGCCCGTGTCGGCAATCGTGAATTTCGCATAAACTCCCTTTTCGATGGGGTCCGAGAAGGGGTGCGTGATTTTCCGCTTGACTTCTTCGCGTTCGAGTGCGAACGTGAGGGTGCCGCCGGTCTCCTTCATGGCGAAGATGGCGTTGTTTGCAAGGTTGCTCAGAATGCGGTCGAGCGCTGCGGGTAGGCACACGATTTGCAGTTCGTGGTCCAGGTTTTCTGCAGAAATGTGGACATTCGAGGGGAGCGTGAGCGAAAGCTTCTTGATGACGTCCTCGATGATGAGGAACGGCGAGAACTGTACGGGCTTCGGGGCGATGGATGTCTCGTTGCGGATGGCGCTCAGCACCTGGTTCACGGAATCCTTCGCCTTGTTTGCCGCCTTGTTTGCCTCGGCAATGAGTTCGCCCGCCTTCACGACGCTGTTCTTCGCCTTTTCGGGGACGCCTTCCATCGGGGTGTTCGTGAGGAGTTCCTGTGCGAGTTCGCAGAACCCGATCTGTGCACCGATACTATTCTTGTAGTCGTGAGCAAAGCCACCGAGCATGGTTCCCAGGTCTTCGAGACGCGAGTGGATTCGCTTCTGCTCGCTCAACATGTCGCGCTCGCGTTCGAGTCGCTTTTGTTCGGTCATGTCCTGTTTTAGCCCGATAATCTTGTACGGCTTTTGCCCTGCAACAATCGGGATAAACTGCACGTTGTAAATAAACACGGGCTTGTTGTCGCGGATAAGTGCGTTGGCCTCTTCTTCGCTGATTTCTTCGTGACGTTCGTTCTCGTAGCTTGTGTGGATGTTCGAAAGCCCGTTGTTGCGTGCCTGCACTTCGCGGAACGATATCTTGTTCGGAGCGTCGGTCGTCTGGATAAGGTTCCCGCGGGACTTGATATCCATGACGTTTTGCGTCATGTACACGCCCTGTTCATTCTTGGACCAGAATTGGAAGGGGAGGGCGTTGATGAGGGTGGAACTGAAATTGTTCTGTTCCTTGAATTTCTTTTCGGAACTGTCGAGACGGTCCTGGTAACGGATGAGGTCCTTCTTGTATTCGGTGAACTGGTTGTTCAGGGCCTTGATGCGCTGCTGGTAGAATAGCGAGTTGGTCTGGTCGCTCAGCAGCAACAGCCACATGTAGGTCGAAAGCGTGGTGCGGTACTTGTACAGTGAAATATTGAAGGTATGCTGCTCGTCGTTAATCTGGATTTTCTCGTTCTCGCGGAATATCTCGTTTTCCAGGAGCAGGTTCGGGATAAAGTCCTGGATGTGGTGCATCTTCATCTCAGATTCAGTCATGCGGAACAGGAGCTGCGCGGCGGAGTTGCTGCTGTTGATTCTGCCATTGGGTTGGAATACGAACACGCAGTCACTCAACTGGTTCAAAAGGCTTTTCATGAGCCAGTTGGAACTCTTGTTCTTGTACGAGACGGAAGTAAAGTACTGGCCGCAGAGGATGGCGAGGAATATGCACGAATACTCGTTGTACTGCAGGAATACGGGGGGTGTCCCGTTGATGTTGAAGTTACACGAGATAGGAATTATGAAATCCAGAACGAATGAAAAAAGGACGAAGAACGTGAAACTCGCTGTGGCGTAGAAGTTGATTTGTGCGGTATCCTTGCTGCTCGCTTGCAGGGTGTGCCTGGTAAGCTTGACGATGGTAAGGATTAGGGTAGGGACTACGAATACGAAGAAGATTACGGAATAGACCTTAAAGTAGGGGAACGTGGCAAACGGCTTGAATCCCAATAGGGTGAACTGCGTGAAGAGGGACTCGTTTACGCAGAAGATGGTTGTTGTCGCTATGACGCTTGCAGCGCCGAATGCGTTCAGGAGTCTCCAGAAGTTGAGGCGCCTAAGGTTGAGGGAATCTGCGCAGATATGGTAGATGGCATTGCCCGCCTGCACCCATGCTATCGCCTGCACGCCAAACAGAATCTTTGCGGCGAGGGAAAATTCCGTGTCGCCGAAGAATATGCCGCCCACAAGGCTTGAAGCGTTCCAGAAGATGCAGATGAGCATCAGCTGGTAGATTGCCTTCGGAAACTGCTTGAGTCCGGTCTTCTGCCCCAATATGGTGGGGAAGGCGAACGTCAGCAGGAGAGCCGTGGCCGACAGGATAATCGCAATGGGTGAACTGGAAAAAAGAATCTCTTGCATTGCTTACTTCACGCGACGAATGCCGAAGGTCTCCGTCTTGTCGTAGGTATTGGATGTGTCAAAACGCTTCTTCGTCTTTTCGTCAAGGTTCGGGTCTGTACTCGGGTTGAACTTGCAATCCAGTTCAGCCTTGTAGATGTACGCGCCTGTACCCACGGCCTTGCCCTGTTGTGAGCGGACGCCGCCATTGGGGGCGTTCACCCATTCCACGAAGAATGTCACCTTGTTGTTTGCCGAATAGTAGGTATCGGAATCAACAGTGAATGTTCCGGAAGCTCGGTTCACGTATCCACCCATGTTCGTGTAGATCGGAATGTTGTATTTTACCTTGAGGCTCCTCCAGTAGGCGGGCTGGTTCAGCGCGCCGCCACGCGGTACGGTGAGGTCCATGGTCCACACGACGCCAGTAAGCGGCGTTACCGTCGTGTCGATGCCGGATTGTACCACAAGGCCGTTCTCGATGCGGTCGAGCTTGCGGTTTGCCGGATTCACGACGTAGACGTTTATCGTCTTCTGGCTCGGGATGAACGACGGCATCGAGGCGGAAACGGTCGTTACCGGGTTTTCGAGGTGAATGTCGAACTTGATCTTCGGATTGCCTTCGCCACCGATGGTAACCTTCGGGTTGTTTTCTGCCGGGCGGTTGCCATTCTTGTCCATGAACGCGCTAGCCATCTTAGGTGCGAGATTGATGCGGTCGCCTTCCATTACGGCAGATATGGCGTCGGAGGTGAATAGCGCGTTGAGCGTGGTTCCTCCGTTGCTGAGGCTCCATCCCGAAATATCGGTCTTGGAGATGTTCATGAGGTTGCGTTCGCGCACGTAGAGGATTGCAGTCGAATCGACGGTTACGACGGGCTCGCTTATATATACGTTGAGCACTTCGTATGTGGCCGAGTTCAAGCCTGCCGATACGAATACGGGGCCTGCGAGGTCTTCTGCAAGCACGGTCGCTGCTTCGTAGGCTGCACCATCACCGAGGTGCTCTATGACAAGGCCTGCGCCTACGAGGAGTTTCCCGTTCAGGGTGTCTTCGTAGTTGCCGTTCGTGTTGCCCAGCATGAAGGGCTCCGGCAGGTCGAACGAACTCGACATCTGGTCGGCATTCAACTGGAACTGTGCCTTGCGCACGGTAAGCGTTTCGGGTGCGGCGCTACCGAAGACGATGGAAACGGAGTCCGGATAGTGCTTTGCGTCCACCGGCTGCAAGAACTGGATTTCGATATGTTCAGCAAGGCCGTCTTCGTCAAGGTCAGAAATGCTTGCGTAGGTCATCGGAATCGGGCGAATCTTCAGCACCACGTCAACAACCTTCGGGGTGCAGGTGCCAATGCCGTTGCCTGCGATGTCCCTGATGGTTGCCGCGGGCGAGAGCGACGCCTTCATACCTTCGGTAACGAGCGAACCGCCGCCGGCATCGAAGTCGATTTCGAATTCCCAGATGTTGAGTTCCTTGTTGTAGAGCTTCACGCCCTTTACCTGTGCGGCGATGTCTACTCCGTTCATACGGAGCGGCCATTCCGGGGTGGGTTCCTTGATAGGTTCGCTGAACTGGATGTACACGAAATCGCTTGTCGCGGTCGAAAGCCTTTCGAGTACAGAAACGGACACGAGGTTAGGCGGAATGCCGTCCTTGTAGAAGTCGGCGGATTCCTTCTTGCCATCCTTTGTATTGCTGATGAGCGTGATGCTCCCTTCGGGGTTGGTGTTCACCGTAGCGCCTGTGAGGTTTGCCCCCACCAGGATATCCCTTCCGTTCTGTGCAATCAGGTTGGTACTCGTGATGGTGTCGCCTGCGTAAGAGAACTTGATGGAATTGAACGACTGGTTCTCTGCCACGATGTATTCGTTCGAGAGCGTAATCTGGAAGGCGTCGGGTATGTCGTCGCAGTCGGTGTCGACCATGAGGGCATAGTCAATAATCGGCCAGGGCGGCAGGTCCTCGATAATGAGCGGGACGTTTGCCGGAACATAGCTGACCTTGGAGTTGCTGCTCCCGAGTGCAGTCAGGATAGTCGTAGTTGCCTTGTCAGAAGTGAGGTAGAATACGGCTTCGCCCTTGATGATGTCGATCTTTTCGACAGGCATGGTCGCGTTGAGGGAGGTGTAGAACTTTGCAAGTCCCGATTCCGAGGAAAGAATCACGGATATCGGGTCAATCTTCAGCACTTCCAGGTTGGAATCCAATAGTTGCAGATGAACTTCCGCCATTTTCCCCGTGTAGACATGCACGGTATCGACGGTGAACTTGAGGTAACGAATTTCGGGCGGTGCCGTGATGGAGTCGATTTCCACGTTGCTGCGGACAACGGCGCAGGCGCAGTCGTAACTACCGTTGAGGTTTGCTGCGCGGTTGTGCCAGCTGACCCATTCCATGTAGTTGTTGCCGTAGGCAAGCGTCGTGTCAACCTGGAAGCGGAAACCATCCTTGCGGTTTGCCGGTTCGTATGCCGTATAGTTGAAATAGGAACTGCCGTTCATCTCGAACTCGTCGAGTGCACCAGTCGGTGTTACCGTGCTTGTGCCGCTATAACGGGCTTCGTATTCTTCCTGTTCCGTAGAGTAGTACGGAGAAACGAACGGGCTTTCGAAATTGATCGTGACAGTACGGTTCAGCTGCGGGCCCGTTTCGGGCGAGTAGTCCGGAGCGTAACCATAGATGTACTTGCCGTGATAGTAGGCCGTAACGTACGGGGTCTTCCGGAAGGCCTTTTCCTTTACGCCATTTATGGTTTCGATGTACATGGTGGAATTGGATTCTTCCTTGTACAACGGTCCACGGGTCAGGTCAACACCTTCAAACATTTCGGGGTCGTCGGAACTTGTGTGCGGCCTGAAGGACCAGCTTCCGTCAAGACTGCCGTAGGAGGGGGAAACCTTGAATTCAAAGAAGTAGCTACCAGAAACGGCGAGGTTGCCTTCTATATGGACTTGCGTGTAGTATCCGCTTTCGGTAGTTCCGCTAGGTGTTGTTGCCGTATAGGCTACGGGGGCTCCGAAATCCATCATAGGCCATCCGACCGATTGACCCGTTCCGTCCCATATGGACCTGTTGTCGCTGCCACCTGTGACGGCGACAGGGAAGTAGAATCTCAAATCAAGATCCTGGTATGCCATCGTGTCTCTGTTTGTGACGATCACCAGGAATGTGTTGCACTGCTTCCAGTCCGAACTATTGGAACAGCCATTCTTGTTAAGTGGCTTCACGTAGATGTCCATTTCGACTGTTGTCGCATACTGTTCGGTAGTGAACGAATATTCGCTAGAGGTCGTAGCGCCGGAAGATACGGTGAAATAATACTTGGTGCCGGGCTTGAGGTTGGTAAGCGTAACTTCGTGGAAGAGGACTGCGCCGCCATCTGCAGTCTTTGCCTCTGTATAGGAACTCGGCGAGGTTCCGTAGTTCACGATGCCGTTCATGCGGTCGCTACTCCACCAGTAGATCTTGGCGCTACGATGGTCGACTTGGCAAATAGTGACTCCGTTGATGGCCGTTGTTGCGGGTGTCATGGTGAACTGGTACCACTGACCGTGATTGTTGTCGGTCGTGATGTTCCTCTTCGTGTCCATGCCCTCGAGGAAGAAGTAGTAGGTTTTCCCCGGTGTGAGGCCGGTCAGTGTGACTGCGCCACCCTTCGTAGCGGTGTTCTGCTGTACTGTCTTTGTCGCAGTCTCGTTGGGCGATTCGGCATAGAATACGGTTACGAGGGCGACCTCGTTCGCATCCCAGCTCACGATAGCCTCGGTATCCGAAATCGGGGTTCCTGTAATGTTGCTGAACAGAGGTCCTTCGTTGTCGGGCGGGAGCGTCTGTGCAAGGCTCTGTGCCGGGAAAAGGAACTGTGCCGTAAAGTCGATACATGTTTCTGTTGAGGTGTATTTGCTCCAGTCTTCGATCAAAGTCAGGTGTGGTGCTCTAGCACCCATCAAGGCTCCCACGGGGCACTTGTAGTCGTACGGCATGCCACCTGCGTTGTAGCCGTCGGGGTTTGCAGAACGGTTGTGGGGGTGCTGCGGGTTCTTATCACCGGTTCCCATAAGGAAAGAAATGTCCCACGGGTTTGCACCAAGAATAAAGTACATGTTGTCGAGAGCCACTTTCAGGTAGCGCTCATCGCCGGTAAGTTCGTACATCAGGAAAACGGAAACGGCGGTTCCCATGTTGTAACGCATCACGCCCCAGTCAAAGCTGGTCCACACCAGGTTGTACGGAGAGATGACGTGCATGTTGGTGGGCCCTTCGTGCGGGTCGCCGGTGCCAATGCCGGGGTTGGTGAGCACCAGGGAGTCACCTTCATTAGTACTTACGTCGATCAGCTTCCTGAACGTTGCCATGGTTCGTATTGAAAGGGAATCGCGTTCGATTTCACTAAGGCCATAGGCTTCTGCAGTAGCGGGGTCGTTCAGGATTAAGCGCTGCAATGCAAAAAGCACATACGAATGTACGTTCTGATAGTCCGTTGCCCAACCACCCGGAGTAAAACCGCCATTCGGATTTCCGAGGAAGCCGGCCTTAAAGACATCTAGGTTGAACTGGTAAGAGTTTTCATTGTCGAATATGTCCGGGTTCTTGTAAAGGTCGTATTGGTAGGTCGTATCCTTGGTGGCATACCAGAGGGCGAATGCGGCTGCGCCGCCGTCGTCGTACAGGGGGCCGCCACCTGTATAGAACTGGTTGTAGTAATTGCCGCTCGTGATGCGTTTTTCTGCATAGGCGACCTTGAAGACGTTCTTGTAGATGTCTTCTGCCGCGGCCAGGAGGGAATCCGAATAGGCTGCGTCGTAAACCTTGTACCCTACGGCTACGTTTGCAAGTGCGGCAACAAAGATACCCGCAGTATTGGCACCGATTTTCTTGGTTACATCGCGGTCGGGACCACCCTTGGCGGGGGACTGGGCGTCCTGGCGTTCAGGCTTGTCCCAGTACAAATGGTCCGGGTCGGCAACGCCCACGGAATGGTACATGTCGCCCTGGGCAATTACGCCATCCGCCTTAGATGCGTTATAAAGCTTGAGGATGTAGTCCGTTCCGATTTTGGCTTCGTAGAGGATATCGGGAATACCGTCGGTAAACACCGTATCTGCATAGGAATTGCCGTAGCGGTCTTCGGCCTTGTCCTGATAGGTGAGGTAGACCATCGAAAGCACGTACGCGGCGTAACCCAGGGTTTCCGAGACCTTGAAGTGGTCACCGCAGTCATGCCAGCCACCGGTAAGGTCGTGCCCGATTGCAGAGCCATCCTTCAGGTGGCAGGCCCCGTGGAAATGCGACTTGGTGTCGCCGCATCGCTGGATGCCAAAGAACATCAACGATTTTTCCAGAATGGCATTGAATATGGAGGGGTGAATAAGGAAATGTGCCGAGGTGTCGTTCCCGACAACAACGTAATATTCGCCCATGGAGGTAAGCGTGGTAAAATCTGCTCGATACAGGTTTTCCTTAGCTGTACTTATGGAGTCCTGAGACCCGAATTCGTATTCGCTTGCGATGGAATTGAATGCGCCATTGATCCAGATGTTGGGCTTTACGACGTTTTGCTTGATAAGGGTAAGGTTGCCGCTAAAGGCTTCCGTATTTGTGCTCGCATCGATAACCTGGAAGGTCATGTTCGCGGGGCTGGGGTCGGCAACATAGGCGTACTTGTAATCCTGTGGTCTAAAACCGCTTTGGTTCAAACGAATCGGCCTGCGGTTGTTCACGTTTAGCGAGTCGAGGTAACGGCGGCTATGGACTTTGTCCGTACGGTCGAGAACGGGGAGCTGTGCCATGGCGTTTGCGCATAGCACTTCTCCCAGAACAAATGTGGCTAACAGTAATTTCTTCAAGTACGTCAATTTCTATTCATCCTTCTTAACAAAAATTTCAAAAAATCAGGTCAAATTATCTCTTGATACGCTTGAACCCGAAGGTCTTTGTCGTATTGTCGGTCGTCGAGATGACATCGCCCTTCTTGTACGAGGACGATCCGTCTTCGTTGGTTGTCGGGTTGTCTGCGACGTAGGTGGCTTTCGACTTGAAGTCAAACTTCGCGATGTATGCGCCCGTGCCGAGTTTCTTGCCGCTCTTGCTTGCGGGTGCGCCATCGGGTGCCATCCATTCCAGATTCAGGCGCAGCACGCCGTCTTCTGTAATCTTGTCGTAGCCGATGTCCTTCATGTTCATGCGTACATCCTGCTTTGCGATAAACTGTCCGAGGTTGTCGTAGACGTCCATCGTAAATCGTATGTCGAAGTCGAATATCGGCTTGCCGAAGTCGTCGGTCTGCAAGGCCGAGGGCATCGTGATTTCCACAATGAACTGCGGGCCGGCATGCTTGTAGATGTTCGTATCGAGCGCGACAGATGTCGGGACGACGCTTCCATCAACGAGGTTCGTGAGCGTCTCGGTCCCGTTTGCGTTCATGATTGTTGCACGGAAGATTTCGCCCGGATTTACGGCGGTCCCCACGTACGGCAATTCACGAGTGGGCGTAGTGACGTTTTCTGCGAGCGTTACGCGGAACTTGGTCTTTTCGGCAGTGGCACCGCCCACGATAACCCACGGGTTGTTCTCGGTGGGGAAGTTGCCTGCCTTGTCCTTGTAGCGAGAAAGTCCTGCGATAGGCACGAGTCTGATGTAGTCGCCCACACGCACGGCGCCTTCGGACTCTTCGGAGTAGCCGAAGTTCTCCTTGATTTCCTGCTTGGTCGATACGGACAGAGGCTTGAGGTAAATGCCTTCCTGAGTACCGCGCTTGCGTTCAATGTATTCAAGTGCCGGATTGTCGATGGCCGTGAGCGGCTCGGACATGGTCACTTCGAGGAACTCGTATGCGCCAGCCGAAGTCTTGGAAGCCTTGATGATGATGGGCGGGCACTTGTCTAAGAGTGTCGCGTTGGTAGCATCGAGCAGGCTTTCGATGGGGCCCTTGCGGGGGAGAATCGCTCCGTTACCGCCGCTGGAACCATAGGTCATGTTCTTGAACTGGTCGCCCAGAATCTTGATAGTGATGGCGCTATGTTCGGTCTGTATCGAATCCCAGCCCAAGGTGTCGACCTTCGGAATGAATGTGGAATCCTGCGAGGTCTGGTACTGGGCGCACTTCTGCGATACTGTCGTAGAAATGGTATCGATCCTCAGGAGCGTACTGTCGGACTTGATGGTGGAATCGGCATCGACATAGGTGTAGGTGTAAACCTTCTGCGTTACGTAGGTCGTGTCGTCCTTGAAGTCAATACAGGTCTTCCTTGCCGAGCCCTTTATCCAGGTTCCGTTTGCAGAGTCAAGCTGCGTAATGGCAACGGCAGTCTTTTCTCCGTAGACGGTAGTGAGGTCCCAGCCGCCAGCAGGAATGGGGAACGGCACGTAGGTAGAGGGGTTACCCCAGTATACGTCGACTGTGTCGGGAATATTCTTGTCGCGGAGCACGCGCACGAACTCAATGTAGATTTCATCGGGCTGGCCGTCGCCTTCGAAGTCGGTAATCGTTGCGTAACGTACAGGCACGGGACGCGTCGATTCGATAATGGTCACGGGGGCGCAGGTGGCGAGCGTGTTGGTGGCCATGTCGGTCACGTTGAACGCTCCGTCAATCTGTGCACGGAATCCGGGCTTGACCAGGTTCCCGCCGGCATTGCCCTGAATCACGTACATCCAACTCTTGCCATCGTCGCTTGTCGTTGCTGAAATCACGCGGATACCGGCCTGCACCACTTCGGAGGTCCCGTCATAAATGACGAGAGGCCATTCCGTCTTGGAAGGCAGGTTGACGGGTTCCGAGAAACTGACCTTGAGAGTGTCGTTATCGTTTTCGTGATTCTCGTTCTCGAGGATAGAAACGCTTGCCAGCTTGGGTTTGACTGCATCGGTAATCGTGACGGATGCCATCTGCTGCTTGCCGTTTTCGCGCATGTAGACGGTAACAAGGCCCTTCGGGTTCGCTACACCCACGAGGGTGTCGGGGAACGTGAAGGTCGCGGTAGCGCCAACTACGGGCGCCGCCGGGGTCAGCACGAACGTGTTCTCGGATGCAGTGGAATTAATTGTTACCTCGACACTATCCAGAATGATATTCGTGCCGTCGAACGTGCTTCCGCTGAATTCCATGTTGAGGGTCATGTCCGTAATGGCATCGCCGGTCGTGGTGCAGGTATTGCTTGTCAGCAAGGCCTTCTTGGGGTCAGGCCTGGTCGGCTGAGAGTAGAACCACACGGAGTCGCGTTCCTCGTCATCGGCGGGATCCTGATACTTGACCCAGATGGTATCGCCACCCAGGAAGTTCACGTTGGGGAGGCCCGCTTCGCTCATGGAGGCTGTGAGCCATTCTCCCTCGAAGTAACCTAGGGCGTCGTTCGTGCGGTTAAGGGTCACGTCGGTGGAATCGCCGGTACGGGAATTGAACAGCTTGACGACCATGGTCGTATGGTGACGACTGTCCTTGTCGCGCAGCTGGATCTGGAACTGCAGCGAGCCGTCGATCTTGGCGGGGCTCGTTACCGAGTTGCCGTCCTTCTGGACCAGCAACAGGGCGCCCTGCGTGCGGTCACCCTTGCTGAACTGCACGTAGTAGGTACGGTTCACGAACGCACATCCGCCGTTTTCCTGGCATTCCGAGCATTCGGGGTTCGGACCCGCAAATATGGTCACGTCCACCTTGTTGGTACCGATGGTCATCTTTGCCGGGATATTCAGGTCGAAGCGTCCCGTCTCGTAGTTGTAGACGGCAGCCTTCTGGAGCTGTTCCTTGGTGAGGGCAACGCCGTTCACCCAGATTGCGTTCACGTAGCCGCTTTCCGAAATGAGGGCCGTACCGGTCAGGTACATCGTGCTCTTTGCGGAGTCAATCTGCACGTAAGATCCGTTAGACACGTTGAACGGCGCGTCGAATGCCACGGTCATGTCGTAGTGGGCACGCTTGGTGGTCATTTCCTTGTACGAGGGGCTGAAGCCGGAGATGAACTCGTCCTTGCGGTAGACCACGATGTAGGGGTTGATGGGTGCCTGTTCAAAGTCGCCCTGGTCCTTGTCCCATGCGGGCACGCCGTCGTAGTCGGCGCCGTCCTCGTCGCGCTTGTGGGCCGCCCACGACCAGTCGTTAGACGTGCCTCCGGTTACAAGGCGTTTCTTGCTGGGGGTACGCAGGGTTTCGCACATGTTGTTCTGGTAGATACCGCTCGAGAACCCGATGTCGATACGCATACGTGAAGACGACTTGATGGTTGTTCCTCCCAGTGGAATCGGAATGTACCAGTCGTATTCGCCCGTTGCCGGGTTATAGGTGTCTTCAAGTTTTTGCGGCACGGCATGGCGTAAGTAGTAGCGTAAGGAATCGTCGACATTTTCACCAGCCTGGTTCACGCAGGGGCGGTTGAACCCTGCTTCGTCATATGCCTGGCAAATATCGGAATCCACTAGCAGCGGGCAGGTTCCCGGTTGGTTGTTCACGCCGGGTACGGCCTCGATATCCTCGGGCTTGGCGGTCACGTAGAATCGCAGGGTCAGGTCGTTAAACGCGCGGTCCTCATTGTTGGTAAGGTTCAGGTTCAAGAAGTCCATCCCGCCGAACTCGTACTGGTAGACGCTCACGTCGAAGTCGTAGTGCGTTACTGGGGTGGTGAACTTGAGCGGCATGCCGTTATCGTCGGTACAGCGCTGCACGCCGTTGCTTTCTACGCAGTAGTAGTAAGTTGTCTTTTCCTTGAGCTTGCCGATCTTCACGTAGTGGAAGCTGGTCGGGATTCCCGAAACGTCTGCATTCCCGTCGATATCGCAGGTGCCTCTCGGGGTCGTGGGGCAGGTCATCTTGTCGTAGCTCGTGAGGGTCGTATCCCAGTAAACCTTGGACTCGTACTGGCCGTTGGGGGTGTACCACATGATTTCGGCGCTATCGGAGCTCAGGTTACAGACCTTCACGTTCTGGATGTCGGCCGGTGCCGGCGGGCTCACGAGGGTCGTGAACGAGAACGGGGTAGTGGTGCTGTCGACCAGCCACTTGGTGGCGTAGGCCTCGCTCCGGATATTGATGGCGATAACCTTGAAGTAGTAGGTGGTGCCGTTCTGCAGGCCCGTCAGGTGGATCTCGTGGCTCACGCCGTTGACGGTATCCTTCGCGGGAATGTTGAACGGGCCGGTCTCGTTGGTGCTATAGAGGATCATGGCGGGGCCGCGCATGTCCTGAGTCACCTTCACGATTGCGGAGTCGTAACCCACATAGCGGATTTCCACATTAATCTGGGAGGGGGCGCGGTTGCGGTCCTCTTCGCGGACGGCAACGGCGCACGATGCCACGAACATGGCCGTAGCGTCGATACAGGTTTCGGACAGGTGGTAGTCTTCCCAGCTGAGGGTCGAGGGCGACCAGACGTTATCGTCACCCGGGGTAACGCCACCGAACAATGCGCCGGTAGGCGGATTGTACTTGTAGCCGGCACCCGGCATGTTCTTGCCTTCGGGGTTCGATGCGCGGTGGTGCGGGTGGGCGTCGTTCTTGTCACCCACGCCCAGCAAGAAGGAAACATCCCAGGGGTTCACGCCAAGCATGTAGTTGAGCTGGTTTATACCTAGCTGCTTCATTTCGGCGGAATTCCAGTTCTGCATGCCCTTTTGCGGAAGCCTTACGCCTTCAAAATCCTTTGCTATATCGGAGTAAGCGAGTACTTCGAAAATGTTGCCCGCCTGGTAGCGGTTGTAAATCCAGGTCTGGTCAGTCTGCATAATGTACCAGAGGTCCCCATAGCTAAGATTAAGTGGGGTTTCTGAGTTGGGGTTTGGCAAATTGATAGACTGTGAACCAGAACCAGAAAGGTAGCTGATATTGGCTGCCAGGGTGTATAGAATTCTCTCGGAATGCAGGAGGCGATCGGATTCGGAGATGCCGTACTTGGCGGCAGTTTCGCTATCGCGAAGCAAAACCTTGTAGAAGCCGTAAAGGGCATAGGTGTAGGCGTTTGCCCAGCTGGTATTCTTAGAAGACTTTGTCATACCGTTGCTGGAAGAACCCATCCAACCGCCGGGGAACTTGTCTGCGCCGGGACCCGAGGATGCCACCATTTCCGGGTTAGAAATGGCATCTTTTAGGTAGGAGTCGTCCCCTGTCTTAGGGTAGGTTGCATAGTGCAATGCCCATGCGGCGATTGCGAGGTCGTCGTGATATTCGTTGTTGCCGTTGTAGGCCGGGCTTGACCAGCCTGCAGGTATTGTATTGTGGACGAAGCTCTGGTTTGTCTTGCCGTATTTTGCCAGTCCGTAAGACGATTTGCCGAGAGCCAAGTTCTTGGCGAAGTCGTAAAGCTGTTCTGCAACCATCAAGCAGCTATCGGCAAAATCCTTATCGTATGGAGCGTAGTCGACGCTTAACAGGGCGAGGCCTGCCGCAATCTGGCCCGATATGTTGGAACCCAGTTCGCCCAGGCGGATGTCACGTTCGTGCGGACCTCCGCGACCGGTCAATGTCTCCGGGAGCGCATCCTGGTTTTCGGGCCTGCCCCACCAGCCGTGGTCGGCGCCAAAGTTACCTACGGAGACGGCCATATTGTCGATGACTCCATTCGCGAAGGTGTAGGCGCGTAAGAAGAAGTCCGCACCGTGTTTTGCCTCGCGCAAAATGTCGGGGATGCCGTCGGTATTGATGGTTTCGCCCATATTGTAGGCGTAGTGATCCTCATCGCGTTCCGGGCTCGATGCTGCCATCACGGCAAGCACCATGAATGCGTAGGCCTGGGTCTGAGATTCCTTCAGGTGGTCCCCGCAGTCGTACCAGCCGCCCTGCAGGGCTCCTTCCTTGGGGGTAAATCCAGCAACAGCGCCTACACCCTTTACAAATTTGCCTGCGCCGTCCTTGGTATGGCTCGGCTTGTGGAACCAGGATTCCGAATTACCGGAACGGTTGATGCCGTAGAACTTGAGGGTAGCGTCGCGGACCATGGAATAGACCTTGTCGCTTATAATAAATGTCGCAGAATACTGGTTGAGCACCTTGACGCGGTAGCGGGTGTTCATTTCGAGCCCGGCGGCCTGGGTCAGGTTACCGATACAGACCTTGCCGGAGGGGCCTGTCGCACTGGCCGTATAGCGGCCCTGGTCGTTTGTCGCTGCGTCGGTGCCGGCCTTGATATCCCAGCTGGAACCGGTCGACTTTCCGGAGTTGGTGAACGTTCCGCCGGTAAAGACCTCGTTACCATCCAGGTCTACGACGGAGAATGTTTCGCCACAGGTCCCTGCGGACACGTAGTAGAACTGCTTTTCGGGGTCTTCGGGCAGGTAGCCTGCCTGGTTGATACGGATACGGCCTATACGCAGGTTCTGGGCATCACGGTAAGCCTGGTTCAGGCTATCGGGGATAATTCCGTTAGGGACAAAATCCTGGGGCATCGACCCGATTTTCGGGACGGTGTTGTGCTTTTTACGGTTGGGCGTGTACTTGCTGAAACTCTCGACGGTACCACCATCATCTGTTGCGGCTGTATCCCACTTCATGGGCCAAATGGGGCGAATGAGGTCATACGGAGTCGGTTGCTCCTGGTCAACGGCAGCAAAACATAACGATACCAGCAAAAGGACTGGAACAAGTAATAGAGGCATAAAGCCCTCCCTTAAAGAAGTGCGCAAAACATCCCATATAGAAAATAGACTTTTTTAATGTCGGTCGTAAAAACCGTATCAAAAAAAACTACACTTTCGGGCTTTTTTTTATATATTTCAAAATATGAACTCTCCCTCTGTTAAGAAAAATTTTCTTTACAAAACCGTTCCTGCGTTGTTTGCGAGCGGTCTTGCCTTTTTTGGACTTTCTGCCTGCGGTGAAGATCCGGCAAGCCCGGAAACTCCGTCACCTTCCAGTGACGCTTCACAGATTCCGATAGAGACATCTTCCGACACCCCGTTGTCTCAAGAAGAAATTCCAACATCGGCAACGTCTTCGTCGGTACAGAAAACGGTTTCTTCTTCGTCCAAGCCCGTTCAGGCTCCGGTTTCTTCTTCGTCCAAGACGGCTACAGCCTCTTCTGACGAGGTGCTGAATGAACCCCAGTTGTTGATCAATGGCTCTTGTGGCCCTAAGACACCCATTATTGAGAAGGGTGACATGGCAACTTGGTCTTTCTTCCGCGAGTCGGGCGACGTTTTTGACGCCATCATGGCGCCGTTCGTGTGGACCTTCCCGGAACAGAATAAGACTGTGCAGGGGAACGGAATGAATGCTGTAAACGTTTCCTATGAAGAAGCGGGAACCTATACAGCCACTTTGAATGTCGATGGAAATACAATCACGTGTACTCCGCTACAAGTTCAAGGCATTCCCATTACAATCAACTCTTGTAAGCCGGACAAGGAAACTGCCAATGCAGGCGATGTCGTGACATGGACTGTAGATGCAACCTCCGATGCCAATATTGTTGGTTACTCTTGGAGCTATGAAGGCGGGGAGGTTGCTGGTAGTGGTACTACAGGAACTATTACACTGGGAAGCGATTTGCACAAGGTAAACGTTGCGCCTACGGTGACCGTTACCAATGATGACAAGACCGCTCAGCAGTTCCTATGTGAAAACACCTATGTGATTAACCCCAATAAGGTTGACTACACGCTGGTCACAAATAGCAATGCAATCGCAATTCCTTCGGGCGAAGTTTGGGTTGTCGAGATACCTGCAGACGCAAGCACCTTGGTTTGCGAAACGAAGGGATCCATCAATGTTTTAATTAATGATGAACTTTTGTCAGCCGAACCTAAAATAGACTATTTTGGACAGTCCATTGCTGCCTATAAAGGTCAGAAGGTCCAGTTCCTTATTCAAACGAATGCAAGTACGGCCGATTGTAAGGTTACTCCGTGGTAACCGGATTTTGCAATAAACAAGGAATGGTTTATTAGAAAAAAAGAAGGCGGTCGTTGCGACCGCCTTCTTCCTATATGCATCTCTGTATGCGACTGTAAAAAAGAAAGACGGCCAGGAGCCGTCTTTCTTAAACTTTTTTGAAGGAGCTTATCAGTCCCCGGTGAAGATAATCACGAGAACAGAAGCGACGAACAGCGCAGAAACCACGAGGAATTCCCACGGATTTTCCATGATGGTGGTCTTGGCAGAACCCATGCTCTGGGATTCCATCTGCTGCTTTTCTTCGGCCTTAGCCTTGGCTTCAGCTTCGGCAGCCTTCTTTTCTTCTTCAGCCTTGGCGAGAGCGGCGGAGTCTACCAGGGCTTCTTCGGTCTTGGCTTCGAGGACTTCGGTCTTGGCGGTGTCGGCCGGAGCGGCAGCTTCGGCGGGCGCTGCTTCAGCAGGAGCGGCTTCGGCCGGAGCGGCGGCGGAATCAGTGGCGGCTACGGCTTCGGCAGGAGCGGCTTCAGCGGCAGGGGCCGGAGTAGCGGCTTCAGCAGCAGGTGCGGCAGCAGGGGCGGCTTCAGCGGCAGGGGCCGGAGCAGCGGCTTCAGCAGCAGGAGCGGCGGCCGGGGCAGCTTCAGCGGCAGGGGCCGGAGCAGCGGCTTCAGCAGCAGGTGCGGCAGCCGGGGCAGCTTCAGCAGGAGCGGCTGCAGGTGCAGCGGCTTCGGCGGCAGGTGCCGGTGCGGCTGCGGGGGCAGCCTTCTTGGCGGACTTGGCCGGCGCAGCGAAAGCAACGGCTGCGGCGAGCATGGACACCATCAAAATCTTTTTCATCATAGATTCCATTCCTCTTTAAGGTTTGTTTTTAAACTTATGCTCTAAAAAATAGCACATCTTAGGGCGATTTGCTAAAAAAAAATTAAAAAAGTTCAAATAATCGCCATTTTTGGTATTTTCATCGGCGATTTTTTCAAAAAAAGGCTCCGCACATGCCGAGACCGCCCCCTTCGGTCGGGGCAATTTTTAATTTTTAATCGCTAAAAACCTTAACCCCTATTAATATTATGGCATTCAAATACGAAGCTACCGTCCAGCACGGTGAAGATACTACCGAATACGTGAATCTCGGCAAGGAAGGCGTTTCCGTCGCCGAATTCGAAGGCAAGAAGATTCTCAAGGTTTCTAAGGAAGCTTTGACAAAGATCGCCCAGGCTGCTTTCGAAGAAGTTGAATTCTGCCTGCGCCCGGCACACACGGCCAAGGTCGCCAAGATTCTCCAGGATCCGGAAGCTTCGGATAACGACAAGTTTGTCGCCCTCACCATGCTCAAGAACGCCTGCGTTGCCGCTAAGGGCATTCTTCCGTTCTGCCAGGACACCGGTACGGCAATCTGCGTTGCCCACAAGGGCCAGCAGGTCTGGACTGGCATTGACGATGCCGAAGCAATTTCTGAAGGCGTCTACAACGCTTACACCACCAAGAACCTGCGCTACAGCCAGATTGCTCCCTTGACCATGTACGAAGAAAAGAACACGGGTTGCAACCTGCCTGCCCAGATTGACATCCACGCCGAAGAAGGCGCCGAGATGAAGTTCCTGTTTGTGGCGAAGGGTGGTGGCTCTGCCAACAAGACTTACTACTGGCCCATGACCAAGGCGCTCCTCAACCCGAAGTCCTTGGAAAAGTTCCTCGCCGAAAAGGTGAAGACTCTCGGTACTGCCGCTTGCCCCCCGTACCACCTCGCTATCGTGATTGGCGGTACCTCTGCCGAAATGAACACCCACATGGTGAAGCTCGCTAGCTGCGGCTACCTCGACGATATTCCGACCAGCGGTTCCGAAGGCGGCCGTATTTTCCGCGACCTCGAAATGGAAGAAAAGGTTCTGCACATCTGCCAGAAGACAGGCATTGGCGCCCAGTTCGGCGGCAAGTACCTGGTGCACGATGTTCGCGTGATCCGCGCTCCGCGTCATGCTGCTAGCTGCCCGGTTTCTATCGGCGTGAGCTGCTCTGCTGACCGTAACATCAAGGCAAAGATTGACGAGAACGGCCTCTGGCTCGAAAAGATGGAACACCATCCGGAAAACTACATCCCGGCTGGCAATGCCGTGAACCTCGCTCCGGCTGTTGAAATTGACCTCGACCGTCCGATGAAGGATGTGCTCGCCGACCTCACCAAGTACCCGGTGAAGACGCGCCTCAGCCTCAAGGGCACGATGATTGTGGCCCGCGACATGGCTCACGCCAAGATTGCCGAAATCTTCGACAAGCAGGAACGCGGCGAAGAACTCACGGACGAAGAAAAGACCGTACTCAAGGTCGTGTCCGATCACCCGATTTACTACGCCGGTCCGGCCAAGACTCCGGCAGGCATGCCCACGGGTAGCTTCGGCCCGACGACGGCTAACCGCATGGACCCGTACGTGATGCGCTTCCAGAGCAAGGGTGCTTCGATGATCATGGTCGCGAAGGGCAACCGCAGCCAGGATGTCACCGACGCTTGCAAGAAGTATG
>JAEEGJ010005455.1_pt1 | contig 39994 bp, 39 predicted proteins | sample 8958761 | NCBI WGS metagenome assembly JAEEGJ01 (sample SAMN16246546, study PRJNA631951) | gut metagenome | biome: gut microbiome; feature: rumen; material: RS-attached | host: Bos | place: Iran: Karaj | collected 2018-10 | reverse complement strand
CCCAGGAAGGGGGAGATGCGCGGCGCGGTGCAAAGGAAGAGGCAGCGGCCAAAGATCTCCGGCTCCATAATGGACCACTCAATGGCGTTGAAGCCTCCGTTGGAGGCGCCAATGAGGAGGTCTATCTTCTCTATGCCCAGGTGCTTGCGCACGGCAATGAAGGCGTTCACGGTGTCCCGGATGGTAATCATAGGGAAGTCCAGCAGCCAGGGCTGGCCGGTCTCCGGACGGGTGCGCGCCGGCCCTTCCGAGCCGTAGGCGCTGCCCAGCATATTCACGCAGACCACATGGTCCCGGAGCGTATCCACGGCCTTGCCGGGGCCCACCAGCTCGGGCCACCAGTCTTCCGGATTGCTGTTGGCCGTAAGGGCGTGGCAGATCCAGATGGTACGGCCTTCGCGGGCCTCGCTCTCGTGGTACACGATGCGGGCTCCGTTAAGGACGCCTCCGTTCTCCAGGGGAAGGTCTATTGTAATCTCGTAACGGGTCATTTGGCGGCGGTTTTCAAGGCCTGCTCCAGGTCTCCGATAATGTCTTCCACGTCTTCCAGGCCAATGCTCAGACGGATGAGGTCCGGAGCAATGCCGGCGGCGCGCAGCTGCTCGTCGCTCAGCTGGCGGTGGGTATGGGAGGCCGGGTGCAGCACGCAGGTGTGGCAGTCGGCCACGTGAGTCTCGATGGTAACCAGCTTGAGGGCATCCAGGAAGCGGTTGTCAAACGCACGGCCGCCCTTAAGGCCGAAGCACATAACGCCGCTGCAGCCATTGGGCAAGTATTTCTTGGCCAGGCTGTGGTGAGGATCGCTCTCCAGGCCGGGGTAGTGGACCCAGGCTACCTCGGGACGCCGCTCCAGCCACTGGGCTACCTTGAGGGCGCTCTCGCTGTGGCGCTTCATTCTCAAGTGCAGGGTCTGCAGGCCAAGGTGCAGGTAGAAGGCATTCTGGGGGCTCTGGATGCTGCCCAGGTCCCGCATCAGGTGCGTAGTAGCCTTGACAATATAGGCCGCTTTGCCAAACTTCTTGGTATAGGTGAGGCCATGGTAGGACTCGTCGGGGGTGGTGAGCCCGGGGAAGCGCTCGGAATACTGGTCCCAGGGGAAGTTGCCGCTGTCTACCACGGCTCCGCCCACGCTCACGCCATGGCCGTCGATGTACTTGGTGGTGGAGTGGGTCACAATGTCTGCTCCCCATTCGAAGGGACGGCAGAGGTACGGGGTGGGGAAGGTGTTGTCTACAACAAGGGGCAAGCCATTCTTGTGGGCTACCTTGGCCCAGCGCTCTATGTCAAAGACCTCCACGCCCGGGTTGGAGAGGGTCTCTCCAAATACCAGTTTGGTGTTGGGCCGGATGGCGGCTTCAATCTCCTGGTCGGAGGCATCGGCCTTGATAAAGGTAACTTCGATGCCCATCTGCTGCAGGGTTACGCCCAGCAGGTTGAAGGTTCCGCCGTAGATGTTGTTGGCGGCCACAATGTGGTCTCCGCTGCGGGCAATGTTGAGGCAGGCAAACAGGTTGGCAGCCTGTCCGGAGGAGGTGAGGATGGCTCCCACGCCGCCTTCCAGGTCGTTGAGCTGGGCGGCGGTGATGTCCAGGGTGGGGTTCTGGAGCCGGGTATAGAAGTAACCGGACTCTTCCAGGTCAAACAGCTTTCCCATCTGGTCCGAGGTCTCATATTTAAAGGTCGTGCTCTGGATAATGGGAACCTGGCGGGGGTCTCCCTTGCCGGGGTTGTATCCTGCATGTACGCAGCGGGTGTCAATCTTTGCCATATTTCTGTTTTTAGTGATGCAAAGATAGTACTCGCAGAAAAATCTTACAATAATCTTTTAAATTTTAGAATATATTGCTAATTTTGCCAATAATAATAGAAAATATAGAAAGAATCGGCCCTTTTTTCGGCCCTTAATAGAAAAATCTTCTTATGGCAGACATTGTCTTGGACTCCATTGATTTGCAAATCCTGCGGGCACTGCAGGAGAACGCCCGGCTCACCACCAAGGAGCTGGCCGCCCGGGTGAACCTTTCCACCACCCCGGTCTTCGAGCGTATGAAGCGCCTGGAGAAGGAGGGCTTCATCAAAAAGTACGTGGCCGTTCTGGATGCAGAAAAACTGGGCCGCGGCTTTACGGTCTACTGCTCAGTCAAACTGAAGCAGATGAACCAAGGCGTGGCCCGGGACTTTATCTCCGTAATCCGGGACATTCCCCAGGTGGCGGAGTGTTATAACATATCGGGAGAATACGACTACCTGCTCAAGATCCAGGCGCCGGATATGAAATACTACAACGAGTTTATCATCAATGTGCTGGGTAACATTGACGCCATAGGTTCCACTCTCTCATCCTTTGTGATGAATGAGATCAAGAACACGCACGGACTGTACGTCTAGTAGTTGATGATGTATTCGGTGGAGATACCGCCGGCCTCTTCCAGCACCATACGGGTGAGGCGGCCGCTCTTGTCGTAGTCCAGTTCCATGCCCGTATAAGCCTTGGGAAGGGCCTTGCGCATCTTGAGCACAACGTGCTTGCCGCCGCCCTTGCCGGCGCTTTCCTGGCAGTCTGCATCCATCTCCGTAGCAATGTCCTTGTACTTGCCGGCAATGGAGTAGAGGATGGCGTTGCGCTGGGGTTTCACGGCCTTGTTGGTCTCTGTGTTCACATCGGCGGCAATACCGCGGAGGTCCATGCGCACGAAGGGACCGTCAATGATGAAGTAGTCTCCTTCGGGATTGGTATAAATCATGGCCAGCTGGTCCGGGGCGGTGTAGGTGATTTCGCCTTCGCTCTTGATGACCTTTCCGGTGATCTTGAGGGTCTTGGCCTGTTTGAACGTTCCTTCGAAGTTCTGGGCTCCGGCGCTCAGGGCCAGTGCCATAAGGGTGATGCTAATAAGTAGTTTCTTCATAACGTGACACTCATTTGCAAATAGCATGCAAAATTAGCGACAATTTGTCAGTTTGTCAAACTGGCGTGAATATTGTAAATTTGAGGGCAGAAAATATTCCTATGCAATTACAAGTCTCCGAGGATCTTAACCTCGTCATCAAATACGCTCGAGAAGAGGCCATGCGAACCGGCAGTTACGGCATTGGCCCGGACCATCTTTTCCTGGGAATCATCCGTCAGGAAGAGAACGCCGCTTTCCGTACCCTCCAGAGCCTGGGGGTAGAGCCGGCCGACCTCAAAACCTTCATAGACCAGCGCATCTTCACGGGCGAAACCCTGCCCTTTGAGCAGCTGGACCACATTGCCTTCTCCCGCCAGGCACAGAACGTGCTCAGCATTACCGTTATGGAGGCCTCCCGCCTCAAGAGCTCCCTGGCCCAGCCCCAGCACCTGCTGCTGGCCCTGTGCCGCACCACCGAGAGCTATGGCCAAATGTATCTGCGCACCCACGGCATCGACTACGGCCGCCTGCTGGCCTTTATGGAAGACGAAGGTCTGCTGAGGCCCAAGCAGGAGCCCCAGGAGCAGCAGCCGTCCCAGGGACCCGACGAAGAACCCGAAGAGAAGAAGCTGGACATTGAGGAGTTCGCCTACGACCTCACCCAGGCCGCCCGCGACGGCAAGCTGGATCCGGTAGTTGGCCGCGACAGCGAGATTTCCCGCGTCATAGAGATTCTGGGCCGAAGAAAGAAGAACAACCCTATGCTCATAGGTGAGCCCGGCGTGGGAAAATCGGCCATCGTAGAGGGCATTGCGCAGAAGATTGCGCACGGCGACATTTCGGCCGCCCTGGCCAAGAAGCGCATTCTCTCGCTGGACATAGCTTCCGTGGTGGCCGGAACCAAGTATCGTGGAGACTTTGAAAAGCGCCTCAAGACCATTATCAAGGAGGCCAGCGAGAATCCGGATATCATCCTTTTCATTGATGAGTTCCATACCATTGTGGGCGCCGGGGGAGCCTCCGGCAGCCTGGATGCTGCCAATATGCTCAAGCCGGCCCTGGCCCGTGGAGAGTTCCAGTGTATTGGCGCCACCACCCTGGACGAATTCACCAAGATTGTAGAGAAGGACGGCGCCCTTGACCGCCGCTTCCAGAAGATTGTGGTAGAGCCCACCGGCGTGGCCCAGTCCATAGAGATTCTGCACCAGCTGCGCCCCAAATATGAAGAGTTCCACGGCCTCAAGTACTCAGACGAAGCCGTAGAATCTGCCGTGCGCCTCACGGACCGCTATATTACGGACAAGTCTCTGCCAGACAAAGCCATTGACGCCTTTGACGAGGCCGGTTCTATGGTGCGCCTGTCTATGTCCCGCAAGAAGGGCAGTGAGAAGGTGGTTTCGGCCGAAGACATAGCCACGGTGGTCTCCAAGATGACGGGCATTCCCGTGAACAAGGTGGCCGAAAGCGAGGGCAACCGCATTGTGAAGATGCGCGACCGGCTCAAAGGCCGCATCATCGGCCAGGACGAAGCCATCGAGACGGTGTTGCGTGCCATCCAGCGCAACCGCGCGGGCCTCAAGGACCCCCATCGGCCCATTGGTACCTTCCTTTTCTTCGGCCCCACCGGCGTGGGTAAGACCCAGCTGGCGCGTTCCCTGGCCGAGTATCTATTTGACAGCGAGGAGAACCTCATTCGCATTGATATGAGCGAATATATGGAGAAGTTCAGCGTGTCCCGCCTCATTGGCGCGCCTCCCGGCTATGTGGGGTACGAAGAAGGCGGTCAGCTGAGCGAGCGCGTGCGGCGCAAGCCTTACGCCGTGGTGCTGCTGGACGAGATTGAGAAAGCCCATCCGGACATCTTCAACCTGCTGCTGCAGGTGATGGACGAGGGCCGGCTAACGGACAGCAACGGCCGCACGGTGGACTTCAAGAATACCATTGTGATTATGACTTCCAACGTGGGAAGCCGTGAGGTGCAGGATTATGGCACCGGAATTGGCTTTGACACGGCCAGCCGCAATGTGGAGGTGGACCGCCGCAGCGTGGTGGAAAAGGCCGTCAGAAAGGCCTTCCCGCCGGAGTTTATCAATCGCGTGGACGAGCAGGTATACTTCAATTCCCTGAGTAAGGAGACCATAGAGGATATCATTGATATTGAGCTCAAGGACCTTCGCGAGAGGGCTCTGGAAGCAGGCTACAAGCTTATCATTACGCCCGCTGCCAAGCGCCTGGTGGCCGATGCCGGCTACGATCCCGCCTATGGTGCCCGTCCGCTCCGCCGTGCCGTGACGCGCTACGTGGAGGACCCGGTGTCCGAGTTCATCATCAGCGACCGCATCCTGGTTTCCAAGAAGAAGGCCGATGCCGCCCCGCGCACCCTCCGCGTGGCCCTGTCTCCGGACAAGGAATCCACGGTGGTTGAACTTAAGGCAGACTAAAGAGCCAGGGCGTCTTCGAGCTCCAGGTCCAGGTCTTTGATCATATCCTGGAGGGCCTTGAAGGAAGTATCGGAGGAAATCATATTTCCCAGGGTTTCGAGGTTGTAATCCGTGTTTCTCATAACGCTTTCGTTTTAATTTCTGCTGCAAAGATAGACTGAGCTTGTGCCAAACCACTGCACAAGCTCAATATTTTTTATACTTGTTCAATCCGAAAAAAATGCTTATCTTTGTATGTTTATAAGGAACAGTTAAAAAATGGATAAAAACGAAGAGAAGAATCCGCTCGAGGAGCCCCAGGAGACGGGGTACATCGAGCAGGTAGAGATAGACCACGAGATGCGTTCGGCCTATATCGACTATTCTATGTCGGTAATCGTGTCCCGTGCCCTTCCGGATGCCCGCGACGGTCTCAAACCCGTTCAGCGCCGCGTTCTGTTTGGTATGGACAATATGGGCCTGAGCTATTCCAGCCAAACCAAAAAGAGCGCCCGTATCGTGGGTGAGGTTATGGGTAAGTTCCACCCGCACGGAGACTCCAGCGTATACGACGCTATGGTCCGTCTGGGTCAGGAATGGAACCAGCGTTATCCTATGGTCAAGGGCCAGGGTAACTTCGGCTCCGTAGACGGTGACTCCCCGGCTGCTATGCGTTACACGGAGGCCAAGCTCCAGAAGATGGCCGAAGATGTGCTGGGAGATATGGACAAGGACACCGTGGATATGGTCAACAACTTTGACGATACCCTCCAGGAACCCACCGTCCTTCCCACCAAGGCTCCGCTGCTGCTCCTCAACGGTGCATCCGGTATTGCCGTAGGTATGGCCACCAATATGGCTCCCCACAACCTGGGAGAATGCTGCGACGCCATCTGCGCCTACATTGACAATCCGGAAATCACCACGGACGAACTGATGCAGCACATCAAGGGCCCGGATTTCCCCACCGGCGGTATTGTTATGGGCAAGTCCGGCATCAAGGAAGCCTACGAGACCGGCCGTGGCCGTGTGGTCATCCGTTCCAAGACAGAAATCGAAGTAGACGACAAGGGCCGAGAGACCATCGTAGTCACTGAGATCCCCTATATGGTCAACAAGAGGGAGATGATTGAGAAGATTGCCCAGCTCGCAGACGACAAGAAAGTAGAGGGCATCTCCTACATCAACGACGAAAGCTCCCGCGGAGAAACCCGCGTGGTCATCCGCCTCAAGCAGGGCACCAACTCCGGTGTGGTCCTCAATATGCTGTTCAAGTACAGCCCCCTGCAGAGCAGCTTCTCCTTCAACAACGTGGCCCTGGTCAAGGGACGTCCCCGTACCCTCAGCCTCAAGGAAATCATCGGCCAGTTTGTGGAATTCCGCCACGAGGTAGTGGTCCGCCGCACCAAGTTCGAGCTGGACAAGGCCCAGAAGCGCGCCCACATCCTGGAAGGCCTCCTCAAGGCTATGGACATCATCGACGAGATTGTCCACATCATCCGCTACGAAACCAAGAGCATAGACGAAGCCAAGGCTATGCTTATGGAGCGTTACCAGTTCACCGAGCCGCAGGCCTCCGCCATTGTGGAAATGCGTCTGCGCCAGCTCGTTGGCTTGGAGCGTGAAAAACTGCAGAACGAGTACGACGACCTTATGAAGTTCATCGCCCGCTGCAACCAGATCCTGGGTTCCGTGGAAGAGCAGTTCAAGGTGGTCAAGGAAGAAACGATGGACCTCAAGGAGCGTTACGGAGACCCTCGCCGCACAGAGATTACCCTGGCCGACGACGAGTTCAACCCCGAGGACTTCTACGCAGACGAAGACCAGGTCATCACCATTTCCCACCTGGGTTACATCAAGCGCACCCCGCTCACCGAGTTCCGCACCCAGAACCGCGGCGGCGTGGGAATGAAGGGTTCCGCCACCCGTGACGAAGACTTCATTGAGCATATCTACATTGCCAATACCCACAGCACTATGCTTCTGTTCACCCAGAAGGGCCGCTGCTATTGGCTCAAGGTATACGAGATTCCGGAAGGCAACCGCACCTCCAAGGGCCGCGCCATCCAGAACATCCTGATGATAGAACCGGACGACGCCGTCCGCGCCTATCTCAACGTCAAGACCCTCAAGGACGAAGAATTCATCAACAACAACTACATTATGATGGTTACCCGTCAGGGTGTGGTCAAGAAGACTTCCCTTGAGGCTTACTCCCGTCCCCGCACCAACGGTGTCAACGCCATCAACATCCGCGAAGACGACGAACTCCTGGAAGCCATCCTCACCAACGGCCGCTGCACCATTATGATTGCAGCCCACGGAGGACGCTGCGTAAAGTTCGATGAATCAGAGGCTAGGCCGCTTGGCAGAACCTCCACGGGCGTTCGTGGCATTAATCTTGATGAAGGGGATTATGTAGTGGGTGTCGTCTGCCAGGACCCCGAGGCAGAAGATGCAGCAAAGCACCAGGTGCTGGCCGTCTCCGAGAATGGTTTCGGCAAACGCTCAGACCCCGCCGACTACCGCCAGACCTCGCGTGGCGCCAAGGGTGTAAGAACCCTCAACATCACGGAAAAGACGGGTATGCTGGTAGCCATTAAGAACGTAACCGACGAAGATGACCTGATGATCATCTGCCGTTCGGGAATGACCATCCGAATGCCTGTTAACACTATTCGTGTTGCCGGACGTGCTACTCAGGGCGTGAAGCTCATCAACATCAAGGAAGGGGACGCCATTGCCGCCATCTCCGTAGTCGCCCACAGCGAGGAAGAGGAAAGCCAGGCAGCGGACGGAACCGTAGTAGAGGAATAATTAATCATTTAACCATATTATGAAAAAGTTATTTGTAGTTCTTGCGCTGGCCGGCTCCCTGCAGGTCGCGCTTGCTCAGAAACCCGCTGCAGAAATGCAGAAGAACGTAGACAAGGCTCTTGAAGCTACCAAGGATGCCAAGAAGGCTGCCAAGGCCGCTACTTGGACCAAGTTGGGTGAAGCTTATGTAGCCGCCTACAACAACCCCACTGCCAATGTGACCCTGGGTATTGACAAGACCACCTTCACTATGATGAACAAGGAGAAACCCTCTTCTACCGAAACTGTTCAGATTGATGGAAAGCCTTATGAGAAGCTGCAGTTCACCTACTATGCCGCCTACTTCAACGGCGCCGGTATCCTGCAGATCGCAGACGTTACCCGTCCTTCCGTAGAGGGTGACCTCCTGGGTGAAGCCGCCAAGGCTTATGTAAAGGCTTACGAGCTGGGTGAGAAGGCCGAAAAGGTAGACCCCAAGCTCCAGGAGATTGCCACCAAGTACTATGAGGAGGCTTATACCGCCTACCAACTGGGAGACATGAAGAGAGCTGCCAAGCTCTTCAAGGGCGCCGCTGACGTGTCCATGACCGCTCCCTGCTCCGCTCCCAACTACGATGCCGCTTACAACGCCGCTTTCGTAGCCACCGCAGCCCAGGACTATGAGCTTGCAGAGAAGTACTTCAACATCTGCCTCGAGCACAACTATACCTCCGAGGGTAACATCTACGCCAACCTGTCTCAGTGCAGCCTGGCCAAGGCCGATACCCTGGCCGCCAAGAATTACCTGGCCACCGGTCTTACCAAGTACCCGGACAACGAGAGCATCCTCACCAGCCTCATCAACCTCTACCTCCAGACCAACGAGGATCCCGAGAAGATCGTCGAACTCCTGGACGAGGCCAAGAAGGTGATGCCCAACAACGCCTCCCTCTACTATGTAGAAGGTAACATCTACGTAGGTGTGAAGAACTACGAGAAGGCCCTCGCCGCTTACGACAAGGCCCTGGGTGTAGATCCCAACTACGATTTCGCTTTCTATGGCAAGGGTAATGTAGCCCTCAAGCAGGCCGAAGACCTGATTGCTGAGCGTGACGCCCTGGATGTCCGTGAGTGGAAGAAGTACGACGAGCTCAACGACAAGGTCATCGAGACCTACAAGACCGCCGTGGAGCCCTTCGAGAAGTGCTACGAGATCAGCAAGAACGACGCCGTAAAGGCCTCTGCCGCTGACTTCCTCAAGCGCCTCTGCTTCACCCTTCGTAACGTAGATCCCAAGTACCAGGAAGGTTACGACAAGTGGAAAGTTATTGTGGACGGAGAGTAATCCAACCCATCGTACAAACAGAAAAGACGGCTCATTCAGAGTCGTCTTTTTTGTCGAATGCCTTCACAATCTTGGTGACCAGCGGGTGTCTTACTATATCCTGGTTGGTGAAGCGGATGGTGGCAATGCCCTTGATGCCTTCCAGCAGTTTGATGCCCGTCAGAAGACCGCTGTCCTCGCGGCGGGGGAGGTCAATCTGGGTGGCGTCTCCGGTTACGATGAACTTGGCGCTGGCACCCATACGGGTGAGGAACATCTTGAGCTGTCCCAGGTTGGTGTTCTGGGCCTCGTCCAGAATGACGCAGGCCTTGTCCAGCGTGCGGCCGCGCATATAAGCCAACGGGGCAATCTGGATGGTGCCGTCGGCCATAAACTCCTGCAGACGCTTGGAGGGAATCATATCCGAGAGGGCATCGTACAGGGGCTGGAGATACGGGTCCAGCTTGTCCTTGAGGTCTCCGGGCAGGAAGCCCAGGCGCTCGCCGGCTTCAACGGCGGGGCGGGTGAGGATGATGCGCTTGATCTCGCGGTTCTTGAGGGCGCGCACGGCCAGGGCTATGGCCATATAGGTTTTGCCGGTACCGGCAGGGCCTATAGCAAAGATTAAGTCGTTCTCAAAGTAAGCCTGGATAAGGTCCTGCTGGGTTTTGTTGCGGGCGCGGATGGGCTTGCCGTCCGTTCCGTGGACTATCACGGCGTCGGCCGTGGGGCGGGACGTCTCACCTCCGGCAAAGATGTCCTCCACGTCGTAGGCGGTGAGGTGCATCTTGTGGTGGCGGCGGTCAATGAGTTCTGCAAAGCGGATGTTGAACTCGGCAATGTCGCTTTCCCTTCCTTCCAGGATGAGTTCGTTGCCCCTTGCAACCACCTTAAGGTGAGGGAAGTACGAGCAGAACTCGGTGAGTATTTTGTTGCCCACTCCATAGATTTCTATGGGGTCGATGGCTTCCAAAGTGATCGTTTTCTTCATACGAGGGCAAATATACTACATATATTTGGCTTTTTTTTGGAAAAAAGCGTAAATTTGTGGATTATGGAGGATTAGATTATGAAAAGGAACCTCATTATACTTTTGGCGCTGATTACGTTCGTAAGCAGCTGTGATTTTATTCGTTCCCTGGCGGGACGCCCCACTTCGGCCCAGCTGGATGAAATGCGCCTGGAGCGTATGGCCGCCCAGGAAGCCCGTCACCAGGCCACTCTGGATTCTATGGCCAAGGTACAGCAGCATATGGCAGACTCCCTGGCCGCCCAGGAGAAGTACCTGCTGGATTCCCTGACGCAGGCCAAGGGCACCGTCCTCAACCCCTCCAAGTTGGGCGGTCTGTACACCACCAAGCTGGAAACCAAGTACTGCATTGTTGTGGGCGCCTTCCGCAACCGTGCCAATGCGGAGCGTAAGCTCAAAGAGTGCAACGCTGCCGGCTTCACGGCCACCATCATCAGCTTCCGCAACGGACTGCTGGCCGTAGCCGTATGCCCCTCCAACAGCCTGGTAGAGACCCTCAAAACCCTTAAGGAGCTTCGCGGAAAGGGCGTTTGCCCGCCGGATACCTGGATTCTGGTGAACGAATGATGAAGCGTCTTTTTTCGGCCCTCATTGCCCTGCTTATTGTGGGGCCGGGCCTGCTGAATGCCCAATATAGAAACTCCTTGCAAGACCTGGACGACTCCGAAACCGTCCGGGCCTTGAAGGAACACGTGGCCACCCTCTCCGCCGCCCAGATGGAAGGCCGAAAAGCCGGCAGCGAAGGAGAAAAGATGGCCGCAGAATACCTGGAAGCCAAGCTCAAGGAGTACGGCATTGACATCCTCTCCAACGGCAACGAGTTTGGCGTGGCACAGGGGGCCGATACGCTGCATTCCCGCAACGTCACTGGTTTCCTGCAGGGCTGGGACAAGGCCCTCAACCAGCGTTACATTGTGGTAGGAGCCCGTATGGACAACCTGGGTATGGATACCCTTGTGGTCAACGGAGAGCCCACCCGCCGCATCTATTACGGCGCCAACGGCAACGCTTCCGGTATGGCTATGCTGCTGGAACTGGCCCAGAAGCTCTCCTATGCCCGCACCCTGCTTCGCCGCAGCGTTATCTTTGTGGGCTTCGGCGCCTCGGAAGAGACCTATGCCGGCGCCTGGTACTTCCTCAACCGTACCTTTGCCGACGACATAGCCAACATAGACGCTATGGTCAACCTGGATATGCTGGGTACACCGTCCGGCGGTTTCTATGCCTTTACCTCCTCCAACGAGGATCTGAATACCATTGCCGCGGCCCTTCAGGGAGAACTGCTGCCCGTTCAGGCCCAGCTCACCCACCAGGAGCCGTATTCCGGAGACCACGTGGTCTTCTACGACAAGGAGATTCCCTCCGTCCTCTTTACCACGGGCCGCTATCCGGAACACAACACCGGCCGCGACACGTACGACATCATTGACTTCGAGGGTATGGAAGGGGAGCTGGAGTACATCTACAGCTACGTGCAGCGCCTGTGCAACGGCCAGCGTCCGCTCTTCAGAAACGATTCCATAACCCCTCAGGTGAAGGTAGAGGCCGATGTGGTGGCCTACAGTGACGTAGACGTCAAGCCTATGTTCCTCAACTCGTCCGACCCTCGCACCTTTATGGAGAAATGGGTATACCAGTACCTCAAGTATCCCAAGTACGCCCAGGAGAACGGTATCCAGGGCCGTGTGCTGGTTACGTTTGTCATTAACGAGAAGGGAGAGGTAAAGGACGTCAAGGTAACCCGCGGCGTGCACGAGACCCTGGACGAGGAAGCCGTGCGCGTGGTGGCCGCATCGCCCAAGTGGCGTCCGGGCCGTCACAGAGGCAAGAAGGTCAAGACCGCCCTCACGGTGGCCGTAGAGTTCAAGCTGGACAAGAATAAAGGTAAATTCGGAATTAACGGACTAACTATCAAATAATTATATGGATTATAATTTCGCAGAGATTGAGCGCAAGTGGCAGGCCGAATGGGCCAGGAACAAGACTTATAAGGCCGAAGTAGATACTGCAAAACCCAAATACTATGTGTTGGATATGTTCCCGTACCCCAGTGGTGCGGGCCTTCACGTAGGACACCCGCTGGGATACATCGCCAGCGACATCTTCTCCCGTTACAAGCGCCTGAAGGGCTTTAACGTGCTGCACCCTATGGGCTACGACGCCTTCGGCCTTCCCGCCGAGCAGTACGCCATCCAGACCGGCCAGCACCCCGAGAAGACCACCCACGATAACGTGGCCCGTTACCGCAGCCAGCTGGACCGCATTGGTTTCTCCTTTGACTGGGACCGCGAGTTCCGCACCTCGGACCCCGACTATTACAAATGGACCCAGTGGGCCTTCCTCAAGATGTTTGGCTCCTGGTACGACAATACCCTCCAGAAAGCCCGTCCCATCGAGGAGCTGGTAGCTGCCTTTGAGCAGGGAGGTTCGGCCGCCGTCAACGCTGCCTACAGCGAAGGTCCGGCCTTTACGGCAGAGGAGTGGAAGGCCTTTTCCGAGAAAGAGAAGTCCGACGTTCTGATGCGTTACCGCATTGCCTATCAGGGAGAAAGCACCGTGAACTGGTGCCCCGCCCTGGGTACCGTGCTGGCCAACGATGAGGTCAAGGACGGCTACTCCGAGCGTGGAGGCTTCCCCGTGTTCCAGAAGAAGATGACCCAGTGGCAGCTTCGCGTGAGCGCCTATGCCGGCCGCCTGCTGGACGGCCTGGACAAGCTGGACTGGACCGATTCCCTCAAGGAAATGCAGCGCAACTGGATTGGCCGCAGCCAGGGGGCCGAGATGGTGTTCAAGGTAGAGTGCGACGGCGCCCAGACAGATGTAACCATCTTCACCACCCGCGCCGATACCATCTTCGGTGTCACCTTTATGGTCCTGGCCCCCGAGAGCGAGCTGGTGGAAAAGCTCACCTCCAAGAGCCAGAAGGCCCAAGTTGACGCCTACCTGGAGCAGGTGAATAAGAAGACCGAGCGCGAAAGAATTGCCGGCAAGGCCGTCACGGGCGTGTTCTCCGGCTCCTACGGCATCAACCCCGTCACCGGCGAGAAGGTGCCCGTCTGGATTGCAGAATACGTACTGGCCGGCTATGGCACCGGTGCCATTATGGCCGTTCCGGCCCACGACAGCCGAGACTATGCCTTTGCCAAGAAATTCGGCCTTCCCATTGTCCCTGTCATCGAAGGGGCCGATGTCTCCGAAGAAAGCGTAGATGCCAAGGAAGGCATTATGTGCAACAGCGGATTCCTCAACGGACTCACCGTGAAGGAAGCCATTCCCGCTGCCATAGATTATGTAGAGAAGAACGGCATTGGTCACAGAAAGATCAATTACCGCATCCGCGACGCCATCTTCTCCCGCCAGCGTTACTGGGGAGAACCTTTCCCCATCTACTACAAAGACGGCATTGCCACGCCGGTAGCCTTTGAGGACCTCCCTCTCACGCTGCCGGAGATTGACCAGTACAAACCCACCGAGGACGGTCAGCCGCCGCTGGCCCGCGCCAAGGATTGGACCTACAAGGGCTATCCGCTGGAAACCAGCACTATGCCCGGTTTCGCCGGCTCCAGCGCCTACTACCTGCGCTATATGGATCCCCGCAACGGCGAAGCCCTGGTCTCCAAGAAGGCCGATGAATACTGGCGCAACGTAGATCTCTATGTGGGCGGTACGGAGCACGCCACCGGCCACCTCATCTACAGCCGTTTCTGGAACAAGTTCCTCTATGACCTGGGTTACGTTTGCGAGGCAGAACCTTTCTGCAAGCTCATCAACCAGGGTATGATCCAGGGCCGTTCCAACTTTGTGTATATGATTCCCGGCACCAATAAGTTCGTTTCGGCCGGTCTTAAGGACCAGTACGAGACCATTCCTGTGCACGTGGACGTGAATATCGTGTACAACGACCGCCTGGACCTCGACGCCTTCCGCGCCTGGCGCCCGGATTACAAGGACGCCGAGTTCATCCTGGAAAACGGAGAGTACGTGTGCGGCTGGGCCATCGAGAAGATGTCCAAGAGTATGTACAACGTAGTGAATCCGGACAAGATCTGCGACACATACGGAGCTGATACACTCCGCCTGTACGAGATGTTCCTGGGCCCCATCGAGCAGGCCAAGCCCTGGGATACCAAGGGCATTGACGGTGTTAACCGCTTCCTCAAGAAGTTCTGGCGCCTGTTCTGGGACCGCGAAAACTGGCTGGTAACGGACGAGGAGCCCACCAAGGACGAGCTCAAGGCTCTGCACAAGCTCATCGGCAAGGAGCAGGAAGACATCGAGCACTTCTCCTACAACACCACCATTTCGGCCTTTATGATTGCCCTCAACGAGCTGGGTAACTGCTCCAAGCGGGCCATCCTGGAGCCCCTCACCGTGCTGCTGAGCCCGTTTGCTCCGCACATTGCAGAGGAACTCTGGCACCAGCTGGGCCATCAGGATTCGGTGGTGTACGCTTCCTTCCCCGAGTACAAGGAAGAGCTGGCAGCCGACAATTCCGTCAAGTACCCCATCTCCTTCAACGGTAAGACGCGTTTCTTTGTGGATGCCCCGGCTTCGGCCTCTCCCGCAGAAGTGGAAGCTATGGTGCGCGCTCACGAGAAAACGCCTCAGTATGTGGGCGATATGACCATTGCCAAGGTCATCGTGGTTCCGGGCCGAATTGTGAATGTGGTACTCAAAAAGTAGATTATGATTCCCAAGCGTGTTCTCATAACCATTTTCGACTACCTCGTCATCACCTTAGGGACCTTCCTCTTCGTGATGGCCTGGACGTCCTTCCTGCTGCCCAACAATATGATTGACGGCGGTATGACGGGTGCATCGGCCCTTCTGGCTATGGTGACGGGTGTCTCGGTGGATATCTGGTACTTTGGAATCAATGTGGCCCTTCTGATCCTGGCCTGGTTCGTGCTGGGACGCGGATTCGGAATCAAGACCATTTATTCCATCCTGCTTTCCACCCTGCTGTTCCGCGTGCTGGGAAGCGACAGTTTCGTCTTCCTGCAGTCCGTGGAAGGACAGCCCCTGTACGTGGGAGACGGCATCCTGGTCCCCATCATCGGCGGTCTCCTGGAAGCGGTGGGCCTCTCGCTCATCCTCATCCGAGGCGGCTCCACGGGAGGTACGGACATCCTGGCCCTCATCGTAAACAAGTTCTGGCCCATTACCATCGGCCGTTTCTACGTGATGGCCGACTTCGTAATCATTACGCTCCTGATCTTTGTTCCCGGCCACTGCTTTACGGATGTGGTTTACGGTTACATTACTATGGGCGTGTGTGCCTATGTGCTGGATATGATTATGCTGGGTAAGGAATCGGCCGTGCAGGTGCTCATCTTCTCCAATCACCTGGAGCTCATAGGAGACTACATCACCCGCATTATGGGCCGAGGCGTTACCGCCCTCAAGGCCATTGGCTGGTTCACGCAGGAAGACCGTCAGGTGCTTATGGTGATGCTTCGCAAGACGGAGCTCTCGGACCTCGTGAAAGCCGTCAAGGAGATTGACCCCAAGGCCTTCGTGACCATTGTGCCCGCCAACAACGTGTATGGAGAGGGCTTTGACGAGATGAAGACCGGTATCTCCCGCACCAAAAAGAAAAAACTGAATAACCAATAGTTATGCCTGTTCTCCAAAAAACCCTCTTCACCCATATCAAGGAGTGGCTGCTGGTCACTTTGGGCATCCTCATCTATGTCACGGCCTGGGCGGTGTTCCTCATCCCCAATAACCTCATTGGCGGTGGCGTATCCGGTATCAGCTCTATGATCCAGTATGCTACGGGCGGTACCATCCAGATGGGTTACAGCTACTTTATCCTCAATGCCATCCTGGTAGCTGCGGCTATCATCATCCTGGGTATGGGCTTCGGCGCCAAGACCATCTACGCCATTATCCTGGCCTCCATTGCCCTGCGTTTCCTGCCGGATATGGTGCCCACCACCATCGTCAAGACGCTGGCCATTGACAACGGCAAGCTCCTGAGCGTGCTTATGGGTGGCCTGCTGGCCGGTATCGGCATTGGTATGAGTATCTCCAACGGCGGTTCCACCGGAGGAACGGACATCATAGCCCTCATCTATACCAAGTATCATAACGTATCCCCGGGTAAGGTAATCCTGGTGCTGGATTTCATCATCATCGGCTCCTCCCTGCTCATCCCTTCCTATGTGAATGAGCTCGATGCCAACGGCCTTCCCGTGCTGGATGCCGCCGGCAACCCGGTTACGTTCAAGATGCCGTTTGCCGAAAAGGTAACCACGGTCCTGTACGGTCTCATTCTGGTAACGGTGAACAGTTATGTACTGGATATGTACATTTCCGGTTCCCAGCAGAGTGTGCAGCTGTTCATCCTCTCCAAGGAGTACGAGAAGATTGCCGATGCCATCTCCAAGGAGATGCACCGCGGTGTCACCGTGCTGGACGGCAAGGGCTGGTACACCAAGCAGGACACCAAGGTTCTTATGGTCCTTACCCGTAAGACCGACCTCAATCTTATGCTGCGATATATCAAGCAGCTGGATCCCAACGCGTTCCTCTCCGTAAGCTCCGTGAACGGTGTGTACGGAAAGGGATTCGAAACCATCAAGAAATAAGTTCTTTTACATATAGGATTACGTGCCCTCGGCGGCCACCGAGAATAGTTTATGGACCTGGCTATGCTTGTCCTGGCTCTTCTCTGTGCGTTGGCGGTAGCGCTTTGCCTGGTTCTGTATTTGCGCCTGCGTAAGAAAGAAGCCCGGATCAGGGCTGTCCTGGAACAGCCCAAAAAGTCGGACGAAGTGTCCGAGCCCTATGAACTGGCGGCGATCGATCAATACCTGTACGACAGGTGCTGCAGGTATATGACGGAGTTTCGGCCCTTCCTGGTTAAGACCTTTAACCTCCAGGATCTGGCCAATGCCGTCTTTACCAATAAATACTACTTGAGCAAAACCATCAACCGTTTCTCCGGCAAGAACTTCCGGCAATATGTCAACTATTACCGGGTTATGTATTCAATGGACTTGTTCCGGAAGAATATGAGCCTGCGGGTCACGGAAATGGCCGAACTCAGCGGATTCCATTCTACCACCTCCTTTAACCAGAGTTTCAAGAAGGTAATGGGGGAGTCACCCAGTTTCTGGTGCTCCCGCGTCCGCAAAAAACAAATGGATAAACTCAAATAAAACCCGGCCCTCAGGACACGTTATCCTTCAATCCCTTTCCAGGTTTCCGGAACAGGGGCAGTTACATCCACCTCGGTCTTTTTGACGGGGTGGATGAATTGTATCCGGCGGGCCAGAAGGCTTATTCCGCCGTCCGGGTTGGAGCGCTTGGCGCCGTACTTGAGGTCTCCCTTGATGGGGCAGCCCATGTGGGAGAGCTGGCAGCGGATCTGGTGATGCCGTCCGGTAAAGAGCTGGATTTCCAGCAGGAAATAGCGGTCGGTGGTCTGGATGAGGGTGTACTGAAGCTTGGCTTCCTTGCCGTTCTTGGCCACGTAAGACTTGTTCTGGGCTTCGTTTCTTACCAGGTTGTCAATGAGAATATCTGACTCTTTTTCAGGTTTGTTGGCAGTCAGGGCCCAGTAGGTTTTGTGAATTTCTCCCTTGCGGAGCATCTCGTTCAGACGCTCCAAAGCCTTGGAGGTTTTGGCAAAAAGGACTACCCCGCTAACGGGCCGGTCCAGCCGGTGGGGAACACCCATAAACACCTGTCCGGGTTTGCCGTCCCGTTGGGCAATGAAGGCCTTGAGGGTCTCGCTCAGGGGTTCGTCGCCGGTTTTGTCTCCCTGCACAATCTCTCCCGTCCGCTTGTTAAAGATGAGCAGATGGTTGTCTTCCAGCAGGATACGGCTGGCTATGTCTTGAAACTCCGTTTCGGGTAAAGTCCTGTATACACTCATAGCGGTTGCAAAGATACCTAATTTTTCTGGCATTTGATTTGTAATATCTATAAAAGGAACACTAAAAACCAATTGATTATGAAAAAGAATTTACTCATATCGCTGATGTTGATCCTCACTGCTTGCGGCAGTTCCGTACAGACGGCCCAGACCGAGCAGGAAGATCCCGTTAATGTAGGTTATGGAAGAACGGTAGAACGCAAGAAGCTCACTTCTTCCGTTTCCACCGTAGACGTGAACACGGGTACCCAGTTTTACCGGGATATTTATGAAATGATTGAAGGCAAGTGCGCCGGTGTAGAAGTAGAAGGCCAGAGAGTCCGTATCCGCGGCGCCGTTACCCGTGACGGAAAGCCCGCAGAGCCTCTGTTTGTGGTAAATAACGTGCCCATGTCCAACATCTCCGGCATCTCTCCCTACGACGTCAAATCCATCACGGTTCTCAAGGATGCTGCCTCCTGCGCCATTTACGGTCTCCAGGGTGCCAACGGCGTTATTTTGATTGAACTAAAATAGTTTAAAAAAAGGCCGAATATTTTTGGTAGTTTATAAAAAAAGCCGTACATTTGCGGTCCCAACTTCTGGATGTAGCGCAGTTGGTAGCGCACCTGGTTAGGGACCAGGAGGTCGCTGGTTCAAGTCCAGTCATCCAGACCTAATAGCAGAGCCCCAGGCTCTGCTATTTTCGTCTGGATTCCTTAGTTGAACCTCTATTTGACCCCCGCCGCTTCGCGGCTGCCCCGGTGGGGCACGGGGGAAAGGATTCCCCCGCTGCGCTTCGCGCACCCCCTTCCCTTCACGATCTGATTATGATGAATCCTCTCGAAAATACGATTCGAGGCCTGTTGATGTACAAAATAATGTAGGTGGGATGTGATTTATGTAGTTTTTTTGTTATATTTGTTCCATTATCCACGGATAAACACAAAAAACAACTGATATGGAAACCAATACCAACTTGAATGATGTGAGCCGTCTGTCGGAGGGCACTGTATTCAAAGGTGAAATTGTCACTCCCAATGATATCCGCATTGACGGTCAAGTAGAGGGCTGCATCAAGTCCAAAGGCCGCATTGTGGTAGGAGAAAACGCCAAGGTGAACGGAGACATCATCTGCACCAATGCAGATTTCAGCGGCACCATGAGCAAGGGTACCTTCTATGTGCAGGAGACCCTGTCCCTCAAGCCCGGCAGCTCCGTAGACGGAGACCTTCGCTACAAGCGCCTTCAGGTGGACCTGGATGCCAAGTTCAACGGCAACTGCCGCGTTCTCTCCGAGAAAGAGTTCGAGCAGGTAGCCAAGACGGACGCTGTCAAGGCTCCCGTTCAGCCCAAGCCCGCTCCCAAGGCTGAAGAAGACGCCCCTGCCCAGGCCCCCGGGAATAACGAATAATATTCAATGCTATGGCTAACATAAATATCAACGAGGTAAACCGCATTGCCGCCGGTGCTATCTTTAAGGGAGATATCGCAACCGCCAATGACATTCGCATTGACGGTACTTTTGAAGGCCGCCTCTACTCCGAGGCCCGCGTGGTGGTAGGAGAGAAGGCGGTGGTGAAGGGAGACATCTTCTGCACCTTCGTCGACTTCAGCGGTACCATGACGGAAGGTCGCTTCTATGTAAAGGACACGCTGACCCTCAAGGCCGGCAGTTCCGTGCATGGAGACCTCTTCTTCGAGCGTCTGCAAGTAGAACTGGACGCCAAGTTTATAGGAAAGTGCCAGGTTATCGGAGATGCAGAATACAACAAAGTCTCCGAACCCATGCGCACCCTGCTTAAGTAAATAATAATCCCCGAGATCAACTCTCGGGGATTATTGTATCATCAGTCTTCTTGCTTCTCCCAGAGCTCTTTCAGCTCTTCCCGGGCTTTTTCAACATCTTCCAGATATTCCTTGCAGGCCTGCAGCCTGGCAAAACAGGCCGAAGCCAAAAGCCGCGAAGCGTTCACATCACTCTGCCAATGGTAACCGGCAATCACACGGCTCTGTCCCCATTCGTAACCCGCGAGGAGCAGCTCGTCCTGCTTCTCGGGATTGAGTTGGGCCAATACCAGAGCCATACCCCAGCCGCGTACGGTGTGGCCGGAAGGGTAGGAACCCGTGACGCGCTCGTGTTCTTCGTATTCGGGAATCAGCGTACTTTCCCTATGGAAGACAAAGGGCCGAAGCCTCATATAATGGGCCTTGGGCTTGGTGGCACCCAGACGGAAAGTACGGATGCTGCGTTTGAGCAGATGAATGGTCTTGGGAGTGGTTTCCTGGCACAGCTTGAGGCCGAAAGCCTTGCTGAACATCAGGGCCATCGTATCCACGTCGGTGGTACCTTCGGCTCTGGCCCGGAGGCCTCTTTCTCCTTCCCGCTGGGTCTTGCCCCACTCGTACATCGCCTGGTCCAGTTCAAAATGGGCCGATCCCTCCTCCGGCGGAGGGGGAAGGAAGATAACGGCGTCCGGAAGTTCTTCGGCCTTCAGGTAGGCAGGGACATTCTGGCCGAAGGCACCCCATACCGTCAAAAAACTCAGAAACAGGAGTAAGATTCTTTTCATAGTTACACTTCTAAAACCGGACAAAGATAGGCATTTCCATCGGCCTTGCAAAATTTCATAAAATGAGACCTTTCTATTTATCCCTTCTCTGCGTTTTGACCCTTCTCCTTTCCTGTGAGAAGAAAGGCAGCAGTTATCCGGGCGGCGGCCAGGATGAGCCCGCTCCGGAACCCGAAATCCCTACGGTGTCCGCCCCCAAAGGCAACGTCGTAGTGGGATACGCCACGTATTGGGACACAACTATTCCCAATCCGAAGTACCTCACCCATATCTGCTATGCCTTCGCCCACATCAAGAACGACTTCGAGACCTTGGATATCAAAACCCCGTCCCGTCTTACCGCCATTACCGCCCTCAAGAAACAGAAGCCGGAACTCAAGATCCTGCTGTCCGTAGGCGGATGGGGCGCCGGCAACTTCAGCGAGATGGCCGCCAGCAAAACGCATCGCAAGAACTTTGCCCAGAACTGCCTCAAGGCCGTTACCCAGTACGGCCTGGACGGGATAGACCTGGACTGGGAGTATCCCACCAGCAATGCGGCCGGCATCTCCTCTTCGCCCAGCGACACCTATAACTTCACCCTGCTGGTGAAGGAACTCCGCAGCGTCCTGGGGGCCGATAAGCTCCTCACGATGGCCTCCGCCGACAACGGCAAGTATGTGGACTTCAAGGCCGTGACACCCTATTTCAACTTCATCAACCTGATGACCTACGATATGGGCAACCCGCCCAAGCACAATGCCGGCCTGTATCCCTCCTCCAGAACGTATATCAGCTGCGACGAGTCCGTCTCCATCCATAATAATAAAGGTGTCCCGTACGAGAAGATAGTGATGGGCATACCCTTCTATGGCCACGGAGACGGAAAGGCCTATCCGGTCGACGGCGTGGACTACCGGGACATCAAGACCGGCAGCTTCAAGGAAATGTGGGACGAAACCTCCCAGGTGCCCTATCTGGCCGATGAAAAAGGGAATATGGTCCTGAGCTACGACAACGCCCGCTCCGTGGACCTCAAGGCCCAGTACATCCTGAAGAAAGGCCTCAAGGGAGCGATGTACTGGAATATAGAAGCAGATGACGATGACTGGACCCTGTCCAAAGTCATCGCCACCCGTCTGTTAAATGTTGTAGAGTAAACTACTTGAGATCGATCAGAATGACTCCGTTGGCGCCGCGGCTGCCGTAGATGGCGCAGGAACCGGCGTCCTTGAGCACGGAGATGGACTTGACATCGTTGGGGTTGATGAAGGAGATGTCGTCGGAGGGAACGCCGTTCACCACAAAGAGCGGATCGCTGGATCCGTTGACGGTACCCATGCCCCGTATGACGACCTTGTCTCCCCTCACTTCCACTCCGGCGCATCGGCCTTCAATCATTTCATAGATGGTCTTGTACTGTGCAGCATTGCTGGTGTCTACCTTGGAAACTGCGGTGGACAGGTCCTTGGTGTCGGAAGAGCCGTAGCCAATGTTTACGGCGTTTGCCTGCTCCTTGGGAGCCTGTACGGAAGAACCGCAGGCCGTGAGCAGCAGAAGAAGGGGGATTAAGATCGTTTTTTTCATAGTAGAAATATTATATGGTTAGTATTCTTCCTCGTTCCACATAAAGTCTTCCTTGGTGGGGTAGTCGGGCCAGATGTCTTCGATGGACTCGTAGATTTCGGTATCGTCGTCCAGCTCTTCCAGATTCTCGATTACCTCGTCGGGTGCGCAGGTGCGGGTAGCGTAGTCAATGAGTTCTTCTTTGGTTGCCGGCCACGGAGCGTCGTCCAGGCTGCTGGCTAGTTCGAGTGTCCAAAACATAGTGTGTATGGTTTTATTTGTTTATTATCAGTCTCTTAAACACAGCTCTAGGCGGGTTTAGGGGTGCAAAGATAGACAAAAAAATGATATAATGGATTTTTTTGTTTAATTTTGCAGTCCTTTTTTACGAAAACTTTTTGCTACAAAGAACAGACCAATGGCATACCGGAAAATAGAAGAATACGACCAAAAGACCACGCAGGAGATTCAGGGCCACATCAAGGCCATCCTGGAGCTGCTGGGAGAGGATCCCAACCGTGAGGGACTCCTCAAGACCCCCGAGCGTGTGGCAAAGGCTATGCAGTTTCTGACCCAGGGCTATTTCCAGAATGGAGAGGCCTTGGTCAAGAGCGCCCTTTTCCAGGAGCCTTATAATCATATGGTCATTGTGAAGGACATCGAGCTCTTCTCTTTGTGCGAGCATCATATGCTGCCCTTCATTGGCAAGGCCCACGTGGCCTATATCCCCGACGGCCAGATCACCGGCCTCAGCAAGATTGCCCGCGTGGTGGAAACCTACGCCCGCCGTCTCCAGGTCCAGGAGCGTCTCACGGAGCAAATCCGTGACTGCATCCAGGATTCCCTGCATCCGCTGGGCGTGGCCGTGGTCATTGAGGCTATGCACACCTGCATGTCCATGCGCGGGGTACAGAAGTCCAATGCCATTACAACCACTTCGGCCTTTTCTGGCATCTTCCTCAAGAGCGACAAAACCCGCAACGAGTTTCTTAAGCTTATTGAGAAGTAAGTCTTCTACTGATACAGATGACGTTTGATGGTTCCCTTGGCCGTGCGCTCAAAGGGAACGTCCACCAGTTCTACCCTGAAAATCTGGCTGAAGGCCGGCAGGAGCTTGTTGGTGGTATTGCGGATCTCTTCGCAGAAGACGTTGAGGTCTTCTTCCTTCTCCACGTGGGGCGCCACGCCTGATTTGGGATAGACCAGGGCAATGATTTTGCCCCCGCGGTCCAGCACCAGGGAGTCTTCCACCATAGGGTGGAGGGAGAGTTCCTGCTCAATTTCTTCCGGATAGATATTCTGGCCCGAGGCGCTCAGGATGAGCGACTTGATGCGGCCGCGGATGAAGAGGTTGCCCTCGATATCCATCACGCCCAGGTCTCCGGTGCGGAACCATCCGTCGGCGGTATGGGCTGCGGCATCGGCGTCCGGATTCTTGTAATAGCCCACAAAGAGATTGGGGCCGCGGGACTGGATTTCTCCGGGTACTCGCTCGGGGTCCGAAGAGTCAATTCTAATCTCGTGGATGGGCTTGCCGCAGGAGCCGGGTGCAAAACCCAGCGGCGTCTCAATGGACAGCAGCGGACAGCCTTCCGTGAGGCCATAACCCACCACATAGGGCAGGCCGATTTTCTTGAGGTCGCTCTCCACCTTCCAGCTAAGGGGAGCACCGCCAATGATGAGGGTATTCACACGGCCGCCAAATAGCTCCAACACCTTCTTGCCAACGGTCTTATAATAGGACAGACGTACGTAGGGAAGGGTGCTGATGGCCTTGGCCGGGCGCGACGACAGATGGGGCTTGATCCAGTTGGCGTGGATCTTCTCCATAATGAGCGGCACGGTGATAACCAGATAGGGCCGAATCTCCTGCATAGATTTCATAAGCAGGGAAGGGGAAGGCGTCTTGCCCAGGAAGTAGATGGTGAAACCGGTGCAGCAGGGATAGATGAACTCCATAGCCAGGCCGTAGATATGGGCCAGCGGCAGCATAGAGATAATGGTCTCGTGTCCGTTGTAGATGTGCTCCTGGCAGTATTCTACAATGTCCGACATAGCTCCGTAAGTGAGCATCACGCCCTTGGGGTCGCCGGAAGTGCCGGAAGTGTAGTTGATGATGGCCACGGACTGGGTATCTACCTGATAGGATACCTTGGAAGGCTTGAGGTTCTTGACTTCCCGCTGCTCCCAGGCCTTGACAATGGCCTCGTTCTCGCACCAGAGGAGCTTGTCTTCCTTGACGCTCACAACGCCGCGGATCTGGGGAAGGGACTCTTTGCTAAGCTGGGCCCAGAGCTCCGGGTCTGTGAGCAGGAGCTGGCTGTCTGAGTGGCGGATGAGCTGGGCAATGCCCGGCGCCAGATAGTTGGGCAGAATGGGCACGATGATGGCACCGTAGGTGTTGACCGCCAGGAAGAAAATGGCCCAGCGGGCCGAATTACGTGCGCACAGGGCAATCTTGTCTCCCTTCTCAATGCCAATGGCACTGAAGAAGCGGTGGTACTCTTCTATGAGGGTGGCCACATCCTGGTAGGTATAGCTGGTTCCCTGGTAATCGCACAGGGCGGGCTCGTTGGGCCTCTGGTGGATCTGGTCCTCGAATTTCTTTAGGTAGTGCTTCATTCTTTCCAAATACGTAGCCGCAAAGATACAAAAAACTATGGTATCTCTATTTGATAATTCTTATCTTTGCAAGAGTTATGCCCATTCTGCTGTCCATATCGGCCGCTTTTTCCCTGGTGGTAATCGTTCAGATTCTGCTTGGGGGCCGAAGCACGGACGACAAACTCTTATGGATCACGCTCATCATTATCCTCCCGGGTCTGGGCGTCATTGCCTATTGCCTGGCGGGTATTGATTACCGAACGGAAGCCACTATGAAGCGTCTGCACGGCAAGGCTATGGAACTCCTGGACAAGGAGCTCACCCCGGAGCAGAAGGAAGCCTGGTTCACGGACAAGGATATGGATAAGATTCCGGAACGCCTGAAGCCGCTTTCCCGCCTGCTTCGCTCTTCCGGAGAGGGCAACAAGGTCTACGCCGGCAACTCCTTTGAGATCATCACCTCCGGCGCCCGCAAGCGCGAACTCCTGCTGGAAGACATCCGGAACGCCCAAAAGTACATCCACATAGAGTACTTCCGCTTTGGAAACGACGAGTCGGGCCGGGAAGTGAGAGACCTCCTGTATGAGAAAGTGGCCCAGGGCGTGGAAGTCCGCTTCCTCAATAACAATATGATTGGCCGCGTCATACCCCGTTCTTACTTCCGGGATATGAAAAGGCACGGGATGGAAGTGGTGCCGTACACCCATATCCGTATGGGCTTCCGCCAGTGGCTTATGCGCATCAACTCCCAGAACCACCGCAAGCTGGTGATCATAGACGGCAAGGTGGCGTACACCGGAGGGATGAACCTCAATGACAACTACTTCCGCAAGTGGAGAGATACGCATCTGCGCATCTCCGGACCGGTCATTGCCCGCCTGCAGGCCTCGTTCATAGACAGCTGGATAGGCTCCGGCGGCACCTTCAAGCAGCCGCTCAGCGCATACTTCTGCGCTGCGTATCCGCAGGAGCCCGCTCCCTACAAAGACAAACTGCTGCAGGTGGCGGTTTCGGCCCCCGAATATCCCTGGCCCACCGCCCAGCTTGCATACGAGTGGATTCTGTCCAACGCCACGGATTACGTATACATCCAGACTCCCTACTTTGTGCCACCGGATCCCTTCCTGGGAGCCATCAAGAGCGCAGCTATGCGTGGGGTGGATGTAAGAATTATGCTGCCCAAGAAGGTGGATACGCCCTTTATCGGCCCGGTTAACCGGTCCTTCTATGCAGAGTGCCTGCAGGCCGGCGTCCGCATCTATGAGCGTGACGGTGCCTTCATCCATTCCAAGACCCTGGTGGCAGACGACTCCCTGGCCATTGTGGGTGCTTCCAACCTGGACAGCCGCAGCTTCCACATCAACTGTGAGATAGATACCTTCATCTATGACGCAGAAGCTGCTCTGGCCAGCAAGAAGATTTTCCTGGAAGACATTGCCCTCTCGGAAGAGCTGCATCTGGAGCCCTGGGTCCAGTCCCGCCGCTGGTACGATCACCTGGCCGAGGACTTCCTGCGCCTATTCCGCAGTCTGCTTTAGCACAAAATCATTGGTGTTCTTGAGCCCCCTGGTGCCAAAATAACCGGCCACCAGGTCTCCCTTCACGTATACCCTTCGGCCAATCAGATTGGGATGGTCCACCAGGTTGAGCGCATCGCGGATCTTGCCCTTGGGCAGTTCCACCGCCAGGCAGGAGGCCTTGTTGGTGATGGAGGAACGGTCGGCCAGGGCCAGGTGGGTGGCCTTGGTAATCTCTCCGGTTTTCACGCTTTTCCCGTTGGAAGTGAGGTCTCCGCCCACAATGTAGCCGTAGACCCAGACGCCCTTCTCGTCAATGTGCTGGGACACGTCTCCCACGGAGATGGCCGAAGGCTCGCGCCCGTCATCGGCCGGGGGATTGTCTCCGCCAATGAGGTACTCGTCGTTGGTCCAGACCTTGCTGGTGTCCAGCACCACGCTCATACTGCCCTGCCCGTCAGTAGCAGCCACGTTGATGCCCAGGTTGAGAATTTGCCGGGCCTCCAGCGTGCGCGTGAGCAGAATCTCGTCCTTGCCCTCATTGTACAGGATCACGGAAGTGCTTCCGGGCTTGGTGTAGGCAATGCGCGTTTCCTTGTAAACGTACTTGAGGCGCGTGTCATCCTGCTTGATAAAGAGCACGCCGTCCGGGAAGGCTACCGGGAAGGCCGAAGAGATCTTGAGCCGGATGCCGGCATTGAGGAGGGCGCAGCGCAGAGTTACATTCACCCTTTGGCCGGCGGGGATGACCACCACCTGCTCGTCTCCGTACTGCGGACGGGAGAAGGCGGGGGCCTGGAAAGAGATGCTCTTCACGCTCACCGTGTAGTTGCCGGGATCTACCCTTAGATACTCAGGGGAGTCCCCGTACGTGCCGTCGTAGAGGATCTTCCCCTTGGCGTCCAGGATGGTGAGCAGGAAGTCGTTGGTGTCGGGAATCTCGGAATTGCCGGCCTTGGTGAACAGGCTTTCGTCCAAGGTCCAGCGGAGTTCCCCTTGCTCCTTTTGAGGGTCGGGTGCCAGTCCGAAATCGTCGCAGGCGCTGGCTCCGGCAAGGAGGAACGGGAGGAGCGCCATCCATTTGAGCGTTTTCATACGGCCAAGGTAGGTACGTTTTGCGGAACCCAGGGGCGGCAAACAGCAAAACTTTCCGCCATTTTTCTTGCGAAGAATGTGAAACAACATCAAGAATCTTTTTATTTTGAGTATCTTTGTAAGATTAAAGAATAGATTATGTTTGAGAACTTAAGCGAGAGATTAGAGCGGTCTTTCAAGATACTCAAGGGTGAAGGAAAAATCACCGAGATTAACGTAGCGGAAACCGTCAAGGACATCCGCAAGGCCCTGCTGGACGCAGACGTAAGCTACAAGGTGGCCAAGGACTTCTGCAACCAGGTAAAGGACAAGGCCATTGGCACCGGCGTGCTCACGGCCGTGAAGCCCCAGCAGATGATGATCAAGATTATGCACGACGAACTCACGGACTTTATGGGTTCCAGTGCACAGGACATCAACATCAAGGGCAATCCCGGCATAGTGCTGGTGGCCGGTCTCAACGGTTCCGGTAAAACCACCTTCTCCGGCAAGCTGGCCCTCCACATCAAAAGCAAGAAGGGGATGAAGGTCCTCCTGGCCGCCTGCGACACGTTCCGCCCCGCCGCCATTGACCAGCTCAAGGTGCTGGGAGAAAGCATCGAGGTCCCCGTATACACGGAAGAAGGAGAGAAAGACCCCATCAAGATAGCCAAAGCCGCCATCGCAAAGGCAAAGGCCGAAGGATACAGCGTAGTCATCATAGATACCGCCGGCCGCCTGGCCGTGGACCAGCAGCTGATGGACGAGATTTCGGCCCTGCATAAGGCCGTGAATCCCACCGAGACCCTCTTTGTGGTAGACGCTATGACGGGTCAGGATGCCGTGGAGACCGCCAAGGCCTTCAACGACCGCCTGGACTTTGACGGCGTGGTACTCACCAAGATGGACGGCGATACCCGCGGCGGTGCCGCCCTCTCCATCAAGGCCGTGGTGGGCAAGCCCATCAAGTTTGTAAGCTCCGGAGAAAAGCTGGAAGCCCTGGACGTGTTCCATCCGGAACGTATTGCAGACCGTATCCTGGGTATGGGAGACGTGGTTTCCCTGGTAGAAAAGGCCCAGGAGCAGTTTGACGAGAAACAAGCCCGCGAGCTCAAGAAGAAACTGGCCAAAGACCAGTTCACCCTCTGGGACTTCTATCAGCAGATCCAGCAGGTCAAGAAGATGGGTAACATCAAGGACCTGGCCGGTATGCTGCCCGGCGTGGGCAAGGCCATCAAGGACGTGGATATCCCCGACGATGCCTTCAAGAGCACCGAGGCCATCATCCTCTCTATGACCGCCTATGAGAGAGAGCACCCCGAGGCCATCAACGGCTCCCGCCGCAAGCGCATAGCAGACGGCTCGGGCACCTCCGTCCCCGAAGTCAACAAACTCCTCAAGCAGTTTGAGGGAACCCGCAAGCTTATGAAGGGCGCCGTGACCGGCAGCCTTATGCAGCAGATGCGGGGTATGAGAAGATAAGTTTTAAACCACATAGTATGAAAACAGGCCATTTTCTGTTAATCGGTGCCGCCCTGTTGTCCTTTGCCTGCACCCGCAGCCTCAAGGACGGGGAGTACACCCTTACCGTTCTGTCCACCAACGACGTCCACGCCACCTGGTTCGATTCAACCTATATCGGCAATGGGGTCAAGAAATCCCTGATGGCCGTCAATACCTATGTAGACAGCGTCCGCCAGGCCGATGGTGCCGGGAATGTGGTCCTGGTAGACGTGGGAGACTGCCTGCAGGGAGACAACGCCGCTTACTATTTCAATTATGTGGACACCCTGTCCCCGCATCTGTTCCCGCGCTTGCTCCATTACATGGACTACGACGCCGTGGTATGGGGCAACCATGATGTGGAAACCGGTCACAAGGTGTACGACCGCGTACAGAAGGAACTGACCCAGTACGGGATTCCTTTCCTGGCCGGCAACGCCATCCGGAACGATAACGGGAAACCCTATTTCCCGGCCTATAAAGTAGTAAACAAAGCCGGCCTCAAGATAGCCATCCTGGGCTACGAGAACGCCAATATCAAGGCCTGGCTGGCCGAAGAAGTCTGGAGCGGCATGCACTTTGACCGCATCGCCTCCCGCGTTCAGCAGGATGTGGACGCCGTCCGCGCCAAAGAACATCCCGACGTGGTCATCGTGGGCGTTCACTCCGGTACCGGCGAGGGAGACGGCAACAACCAGGAGTCGGAAGGCTTGGATGTCTTCAAGCTGGTCAAGGGCGTGGACTTTGTGCTCTGCAGCCACGACCATCGGCCCCTGGTGAAGGTGGAAGATGGAAAGGCCCTCATGAATTCCGGCAGCCACTGCCGCTACCTGGCCCATGGCAAGCTGCACCTGAAGGTAGAAGGCGGGGAAGTGGTTTCCAGAGAAGTGGAGGCCGATCTGATCCCCGTGAAGGCCGAAAGGACCGACTCGGCCATGCGTGCGACTTTCCATCCCGAGTATGAGGCTGTGAAAGCCTTCACCCTCCGCGAAGTGGGACAGCTCAACGTGGCTCTCCGCACCCGCGATGCCTACAAGGGCATGTCTGAGTATATCAACCTCATCCATACCATCTGCATCCAGCAGGCCCCGGCCCAGCTTTCCATTGCGGCGCCCCTTACCTTCAACGGAAACGTAGATACCGGCACCCTGGTGTTCAACGACCTGTTTACCCTCTATCCCTTCGAGAACCAGCTGTATGTGATTACCATGACGGGAGACGAGGTCCAGCGCTACCTGGAGGCCTCCTACGACCGTTGGATCAACACCGTTTCGAGTCCCGGCGATCACGCCCTCCGGATTATCCCCAAGGACAATACCCGCACCCAGCAGAAGGGATGGTCGTTCCACGGCCTGTCCTACAACTTTGACTCCGTGGCCGGTCTCAACTACACCGTGGACGTGACCAAACCCCGCGGAGAGCGCGTGAAGATTACCACCCTGGCCGATGGAACCCCCTTCGGCCCGGACCAGACCTACAACGTGGCCCTCACTTCGTACCGGGCCAGCGGCGGCGGAAACCTCCTGGACGAGATTGGCATTGACACAGACCTCATTGACCAGCGTGTGGTGGCCCGCTACCCGGAAATCCGCAACCTCATTTACCAGCGCCTGGAGAAAGATCCCAGCATTGACCTGGAAGAGATCTCCAATCCGGCCCTCCTGGGTACATGGAAATTCGTCCCCGAAAAGCTTGCGAACAAGCTCATCGAGGACGACATGAAACTTCTGTTTGGAAATTAATCCTTACTTGGCGTAAGCGACTGAACGAGTTTCCCGGATAACGGTGATCTTCACCTGTCCGGGATACGTCATTTCATCCTGGATCTTCTGGGCAATCTGTCCGGAGAGGTCTTCGGCCTGCTGGTCGCTTACCTGTTCGGCTCCTACAATGACGCGGAGCTCGCGGCCGGCCTGGATGGCGTAGGCCTTGGTAACGCCAGGATAAGAACCGGCGAGGTTCTCCATACCGCGCAGACGCTTGATATAGCTCTCAATCACCTCACGGCGTGCACCGGGACGGGCACCGGAGATGGCGTCACCCACCAGCACCAGCGGGGCGTAGAGGGACGTCATTTCGGTTTCCTCGTGGTGGGCACCGATGGCGTTGCAAATCTCGGGTTTTTCTTTGTACTGTTCGGCCAGTTTCATACCCAGGAGAGCGTGCGGCAGATCGGGGTCTTCTTCGGAGACTTTACCAATATCGTGCAGGAGACCGGCGCGCTTGGCAATCTTGGGGTTGAGGCCCAGTTCGGAGGCCAGGATGGCGCAGATGTTGGCCACCTCACGGGAGTGCTGCAGCAGGTTCTGACCATAGGACGAACGGTATTTCATACGGCCAATCAGGCGTACGAGTTCCATACTGAGACCGTGGATGCCCAGGTCGATGCAGGTGCGCTTGCCGGTTTCCAGAATCTCTTCTTCCAGCTGCTTCTGCACCTTGGTAACCACTTCTTCAATGCGGGCGGGGTGGATACGGCCGTCTACCACCAGCTGGTGCAGGGCCAGACGGGCTACCTCGCGGCGCACCGGGTCAAAGGCGCTGAGGAGGATGGCGTCGGGGGTGTCGTCCACCACGATTTCTACTCCGGTGGCGGCCTCCAGGGCGCGGATGTTTCTACCTTCACGGCCAATGATTCGGCCCTTAATTTCGTCGTTCTCGATGGGGAAGGTGGTTACCGCGTTCTCAATGGCGGTTTCCGTGGCGGTGCGCTGGATGGTGTTAATCACAATGCGCTTGGCTTCCTTGGCGGCGTTGAGGCGGGCTTCGTCAATGCAGTCGTTGATGTAGGCCTGTGCCTCGGTGCGGGCTTCGGCCTTCATAGACTCTACCAGCTGGGTCTTGGCCTCGGCGGCGCTCATCCCGGCGATGGTCTCAATCTGGCGGATTACCTGGCCGCGGAGCTGCTCGTACTCTTCTTCCTTCTGCTTGAGCTGCTCCTCGTGGGCGCTCAGGAGGGTGCGCTGGTTCTCCACTTCCTTGGTCTTGCGGTCTGCCTCGGAGAGCTTCTGGTTGAGGGTGTTCTCCTTCTGGCGGATGCGGTTCTCTGCGTCGTGGAGCTGGGCGTTCTTCTCGTTGACCATCTTCTCGTGCTCACTCTTGAGCGAGAGGTATTTCTCCTTGGCCTGGAGAATGCGCTCATTCTTGATTTTCTCGCCTTCTACTTCTGCTTTTTCCAAGATCTCGTCTCTCTTTCCCTTGAGGATGTACCGACGGATCAGTATGCTTGCTGCCAGCGCAAGGACTGCGCCAACAATGAATCCGATAAGTATACTTAAGATATCCATATATATAGTGTTACAAAAAAATGTCTGTTTCCTTCACGAGAAAACAGACATTAGAAAAAAGCCGTCAGCATCTAGTCAGAAAATCTTATGGGAATAAGATTTGGGTGCCGCCCGTTTGCTGGTATCCCCCGTCTGCTAAGCAGAACTCCGTGAGGAGTGGGGCCCGCCATCCACGGTCCGAGTCAACCCGGCGTCGTTGAAACGTGTTGATTTCAGCTTTCGATGGTTGACGGCTATTTGTTTTGGTCTTTGAGGTAGCGGTCCAGGTCGCTTTCCAGTTGTTTTTCGGCGGTTTTGTACAGGTCGATTTCCCTTTGCATATCCAGGCGGATCACGGCCTCGTTGAGGGCGACCAGCGAGAGCAGGTCAGAGGCGGTTTTGCCGGGGTGGCTGCGGGTAAAGGTGGCAAAGCGCTTGTTGATGGCCTCTGCAGCCTGGCGGTACAGCTGCTCCGTCTCCGGCGTGGGTGCCGTGAGATTGAAGGTGCGTCCCGCAATTTTGATGCTGATCTTCTGGTCCATCAGGCTTCCTCCAAATAGGAGATACACTTATCGATCTCCTTGATTAGTTTATCGACCTTGGCTCTTACGTCTTCGGTGGCGGCGCCGCCGGAAAAAGCCTCGGTAAGCTTCCGGGTTTCTATCTCGGACTCCAGTTCTTTTATCTGTTTTCTCAGGGCTGCCCCGGTTTCCTCGCACGTATGTAACTCCTGGCGAAGACGCGTGTTCTCCGCTTTCTCAGCCTCATAGCGTGCAATCAGCTGTTCAATTTGTGATCTTACATTTTCCAGCATAGCCGGTTTAAGCCTAATCTCTGCAAATTTACAAAAAATCTTCCAATGTTAAGTGCAACATTGAAAGATTTTTAGAAATAATAGCCTTAAGGAGCGCTTACAGACGGGAAATGAGGCGTTTGAACAGCGCTGTCATCTTATGGGCGGCGGCGTTGGCGGCTTCCACAATGGCTTCTCCGTCGGTTACGGATTCCACTTCTTCGGAGGTGGGGGCCACGTCCGTAATCACGGACATACCAAACACCGGAATGCTGGCGTGGCGGGCCACAATGACCTCCGGCGTGGTGCTCATACCCACGGCGTCGGCTCCAATGGTAAGGAAGTAGCGGTACTCGGCCGGGGTCTCATAGCTGGGGCCGCTGCAGGCCACGTAGACGCCCTTGCGGACGCTGATTCCCAGCTGGGCTGCCGATTCTTCGGCCAGCTTGATGAGCTTGGGGTCGTAGGGACGGGTCATATCCGGGAAACGGGGGCCGTACTCGTCCAGATTGGGGCCGATAAGGGGGTTGGGAAGCAGGTTGATGTGGTCCCGGATAATCATAAGGTCTCCCACGTGGTAGCTCTGGTTGGTGGCACCGGCGGCGTTGGACACAAACAGGTACTTGATGCCCAGCGTGACCATCACGCGGATGGGGAGCACTACCTCGCCCATACCGTAGCCCTCGTAGTAGTGGATGCGGCCCTTCATAGCAATCACGCACTTGCCGCCCAGGTCTCCCACAATGTAGTTGCCCTCGTGGCCAATGGCTGTGGACACGGGGAAGCCCTTTACCTGGTTGTACGGGATAACGATGGGGTCGGTTATTTCATCGGCCAGCTTGCCCAGGCCGCTGCCCAGGACTATTCCAATCTCGGGCTGGCGCCCTTTGAGCTGTTCTCTGATATATGCGGCTGCAGCGTTAATCATTTGCGGCTGAGCCAGGGTTTTCATAGGTGTATCCATATTACATTCTTACTATCATATTGGAAATAAGTTTGGTCATTTTGTCGGCCGCGGCATTGGCGGCTACCACTACGTCGTTTCCGTCGTTTACAAAGTCTTCGGCGTAGTCGTCGTGGGCTTCGTTGGTAATCACGGAGATGCCAAACACCGGCACACCGGCGTGGCGGGCCACAATGACCTCCGGAATGGTGCTCATACCCACGGCGTCACCGCCAATGATACGGAAGAACTTGTACTCGGCCGGGGTCTCATAAGACGGGCCGGTACCGCCCACGTAAATGCCTTCCTTGAGCTCAATGCCCAGCTTCTGGGCTTCTTCCTTGGCCAGGCGGATGAGGGAAGGGTCGTACGGGCGCGTCATATCCGGGAAACGCGGTCCCAGCTCATTGATATTGGGGCCAATGAGCGGATTGGGAAGCAGGTTAATGTGGTCCTTGATAATCATCAGGTCTCCCAGATGCAGGTGGAAGCCCACGCCGCCGGCCGCGTTGGACACAATGAGCTTCTGGATGCCCACGGAAATCATCACGCGGATGGGCAGGACCACCAGATTCATACCGTATCCCTCATAGTAGTGGATGCGGCCCTGCATAGCAATGACGCACTTGCCTCCCAGTTCTCCCACAATGAAGTTGCCCTTGTGACCCACGGCCGTGGACACCGGGAAACCCGGAAGGGAAGAGTAGGGGATAATGAGAGGGTCTTTGATGGAATCTGCCAGACGGCCCAGACCGCTGCCCAGGACAATGCCCAGTTCTGGTTTTCGGCCTTCCAGACGCTCCTTCAGGAGGCTGGCGCTCATCTGTATGCTAATAATGCTGCTAGGATTCATAAGTTTATAAACGGTTTATGATTTCCCGGCCCTTGGCCAGGATTTCCTCCTCTCCGGGTACCTGGCGGTCTCTCATCACCCATTTGCCATCAATCATCACGTCTGTAATGGCGTCGGAATGGGCGGTGTACACCAGATTGGCTTCTACGGAGCCGGGGGAGAGGAAAGAAGAAGAGTTTAGGTCAATGATGGACAGGTCTGCCAAGGCGCCTTCCCGGATGACACCGCTGTTGATGCCCAGGGCGCGGGCTCCGTGCTCGGTGGCGCAGGCAAACAGCTCCGGCAGCGGCATAGCCTGAGGGTCTTCCCGCCAGGCCTTCTGCAGCAGGGCCGAATTTTTCATATGCTCCAGGATATCCAGGTTGTTGGAAGAGGCCGAACCGTCCGTGCCCAGGCAAACGTTAACCCCGGCATCCCGGAGTTCGTTGTAGTGGAAACGGTAGCCCGAGGCCAGCTTGAGGTTGGAGTTGATGCAGTGCACGCAGTTGACCTTGTGCTCACCCAGGATGCGGATGTCGTCCGGGTTGAGGAACAGGCTGTGGGCGGCTATGACATCGGGTCCCCAGATGCCCAGGGAGTCGAAGTACTGGGTGGGCGTAAGGCCTCCGTGGTTCTTTTTGCAGTCTTCGTACTCCTTGTTGGTTTCGGCCAGGTGCATATGGATGCGGAGCCCCCGCTCGCGGGCAAAATCGGCCCCCCAGCGGATATTCTCTTCCAGCACCGTGTACACCGAATGGATGGAAACCGCAAAGCGGAAATCACCCTCCCATTCCAGCGTGCGTTTGTACAGGCGCTCGATGGCATCCCGCTGGCGCATCATCATATCCCGGCTGCCGCCGTCCAGGATCACGAAGGAGATAACCGGGCGTACGCCCATCTCCATAGCCGCCTTGCAGGCGTGCGGGGCAAACCAGTATTGGTCGTTGAAGGTGGTGGTGCCGCTCTTGATCATCTCCAGGCAGGCTACCTTGGTGCCCCAGTAGATGAAATCGGAGTCTATCTTGGCTTCAATCTTCCAGATGTTGCTGAGCCAGTCATAGAGGGTGAGGTCTTCGTGAATGCCGCGAAGCATCACCATAGCGGCGTGCGTGTGGGTGTTCACAAAACCCGGAATAACGGCTTTGTTGCTGCAATCCATCACCTGTGCGCCAGAAGCGGACAGGGTCTGTTCGCTTATTTTTGCGATTTTGTCTCCGTCAATGAGAATGTCGACGGTCTTTCCCTGGTGGAGGATATTCTGCAACAGGATCATAGTGTTGTGGTTAGATTTAAAAAAACCGGCGCAAAGTGTGCCGGTGAATGTTCTAGAACTCGTCTGGGTTGTCTTGTTCTTCCCGGGGAGTGAACTGGCGGATGGGCTCGTCGTGGAGTAAATCGTGAAGGATGTACTTCACGGCATCCTGAAGCCCTTCCTGGAATTTTTCGAAGTCTTCCTTGTAAAGGAAAATCTTATGCTTGTCGTAAGTAAAGGAGCCGTCCCTTTCCTGGCGGCGCTTGCTTTCCGTGATGGTCAGGTAATAGTCGTTATTGCCTTTGGTGGTTTTTACGTCAAAGAAATAGGTGCGCTTACCGGCACGCACGGGCTTGGAATAAACGTCTTCCGCATTCCGCTCTTGGCCGTGAGGCCTCTCATAATCTTCACTATACATAGCAGTCCGTTATTGATGTGATTACAAATTTAGGGAAATAATTGAAAAAAACACTAACTTTGTCAAAATTTATTCGCTCTATGTTAAACAGACGCATTCTTCGTGTCAAGGCATTCAAGGTCCTCTACGCCTATGCTGAAAATCAGGACCTGACGCTCAAGGAGGCACTTGCCAGCCTGGACGCTTCCTGTGAAGCCACACGAGACCTGTATCTCTATATGATGGCGGTCATTCCCGCCCTCACCGCAGAAGCTGCGCGCCGTATCGAGGCCGCCCGCGGAAAGTTCAACCCTACGGAAGAAGACCTTAACCCCCGTATGCGCTTTGCGCAGAACGCCGTATCGGCCCTCCTTTTGGAAGACCCTGATTTCCAGCGTTTGACGGAAAAGAAGAAGATCTCCTGGGCCAACAACGACGCCCTGGTCAACAACCTGTACGAAACCCTATGGACCCGCTCCTGGTTCCAGGCCTACCTGGACGGAGAGGAAGCCTCCCTGCAGGCCGATATCCGCCTCTGGCAGCAGTTCTTCCAGGAAGAGCTGGAAGACAACGAGGAGCTGCTGGCCATCCTGGAAGACAGTTCCATCTTCTGGGCCGATGAGCTGCCCTACGTGCTGGGCACCTGCATCCGCTCGCTGGAAGAGATGGGCCGCACGGGCCGATGGAGCTATCCTCCGCTGTACCAGAGCGACATCCTGGCCGCCCAGGGCAAACCCGCAGAAAGCGACCACGACTTTGTACACAAGCTGGTAACGGCCTCCTACGGCCGCTACGCAGAGTACAGCGCCCTGGTGGCCGGTTCCGTATCCAAGTGGGACCAGGACCGCCTGTACACCACGGACACCGTGCTCATAGTGATGGGACTCACAGAGGCCGAAACCTTCCCCAATATCCCCGTGAAGGTAAGCATCAACGAGTACGTGGAAATCTCCAAGTACTACTCCACGCCCAAGAGCCGCGGCTTCGTGAACGGTCTGCTGGACCGCCTGATGAAAGAAAAAGGTTTATTGTAATTAATTGATAAAGATATGAATATGCTTATTATGCCCTTCCAGGCCGCCGCTCCCCAAGCTGGCAGCGCCCTCCCTACCATCCTTATGTTCGGCGCCATCATCCTGGTGATGTGGCTGTTTATGATCCGTCCCCAGCGCAAGCAGCAGAAAGAGCTCAACGAGTTCCGCAACAGCCTCCGCAAGGGTGACAAGGTGGTTACCGTTGGAGGTATCTACGGAGAAGTTGTAGAAGTAAGCGATAAGACCTGCCTCATCAAAGTGGACGGAGACGTCAAGCTCCGCGTGGACAAGCAGGGTCTTGTTAAGGATTACTCCGACACCGCCCAGAAGTAAATGACTCCCAAGGGCCACGTCAGATTCTCGCCCGGACCCCGGGGCCGGGAATGGATAGTGTTTGTACTGTCCATTCTTCTGGCGTTTCTGGTGTGGTTCCTGGTGAACCTCTCCCAGCAGTATACCGGCGTCATCAGCGTGCCGGTGGTGGCACAGTGCAACCTGGACGGCTATGGAACCGAGTCCTCCAACACGGTTCTGGTTAGCGCCCGCTGCCGCACCGAGGGCTTCCGCCTGGTGCGGGAGTTCAGCCGCCGCGACCGCCAGGCCGTCAAGGTCAAGTTCAACAAGTCTGACCTCCGCCGTACCGGCCCGGGAGAGTTCTGCGTCATTGGCGGCGCCAAGAACTCCTATATTAACCAGTTCTTTGGAGACGACGCCCAGCTGGAAGCCTTCATCACGGATACCCTCCGCTTCCATTTCCCCGTAGAGAATCACAAGAAAGTGCCCGTGGAGGTGCCTCTTAACGTAACCTGCCAGTCGCAGTTTATGCAGAGCGGCCCCTTCCGCGTATCGCCGGATTCCATTACGGTGTACGGAAGTGAAGAGAAGCTGGAAGCGGTGGAGCGGGTTACCACCAACCGCCTCTTCCTCACGGAAGTATCCACTTCCCAGCACGGTCTGCTCAAGCTCAATCCCATCAAGGACGTCCGCCTTTCGGCCGATGAAGTGAGCTACGAGCTCCCGGTATCGCGTTACGTGGAACTTACCGCCAACGTGAATCTGGAAGTGTGGAACGTGCCCGCCGGGTCTTCCCTGCAAGTGTATCCTCCCACCGCCCAGATTTATCTGCGCTGCGCCTTCCCCATAGCCAAAGACCCGCTGAGCACCCTCCGTCTGTATATTGACTGGAGAGACTTCAGCTCCTCCCTTACCGGCCGCTGCGTGCCGCGCGTGATGCGCCTGCCCGCCGGCGTGCTGGGATACCGCATAGAGCCCGAGGTCTTTGACTGCATTGAGGTTCACTGATGCGCTCCATCCTAGTCACAGGAGGTATTGGTAGCGGCAAATCGGCCGTCTGCGCCCTGCTCCGGGAGCGGGGCATTCCTGTCTACGACTGCGACACCCGGACCAAAGGGCTCTATACCCGCCGTCCCACCCTGGTTCCCAAGCTGGAGAATGCCCTCGGGGCCTCTTTAAGGCAGGCCGACGGCACCCTGGACAAAGTCCGGCTGGCCTCCCTCATCTTCAGCGACAGCCAGGCCCGCGAGACCCTCGAAGGCATCGTCTATCCGCTGGTGCTGCAGGACTACCGCCGCTGGCTTTCCCGGCAGAAGGCTCCCTTCGTGATCATTGAATCGGCCCTGATTCTCTCCAAACCCTTGTTTGACGGAATCTACGATGCCGCGGTGCTGGTGGAGGCCCCTCAGGAAGTACGCCTGCAGCGGGTGATGCGCCGGGAAAACGCTACCCGGGAAGATTCCCTTCGCCGGATGGAGGCACAGGCCTTCCCTATGGACAAGGTGGACGCCGTCATTACCAACGACGGCACCAAGGAGCAACTTTCGGCCGCCGTGGAGCATCTCTTTTTTGATAGAAATTCGTATCTTTGTAAGATTTTAGAAGATTAAGTAAGAATATGAAAACCGATCTCGCAAAAACCCTTTCCATCCGTGGTCAGCACGGTCTTTTCAACTATATCGCCCAGTCCCGCACCGGTGCCATCGTTGAGGCCTTCGAAGACAAGAAGCGCTCCAACTTCAGCGCCAATGCCGGCATCACCACCCTGGAAGACATCTCCATCTACACCGCCGACGGCGAGATGAAGCTCAAGGACGTGTTTGGCAAGATGCACGAGACCCTCAAGGAGGCCGATGCCCCCACCGCCAAGGCCACCCCGGAAGAGTTCAAGGCCCTCTTTGCCAAAGCCATTCCCAACTACGACGCAGACCGTTTCTACGTATCCCATATGAAGAAAGTGTGCGAGTGGTACAACGCCCTCAAGAACTACGCTTCCCTGGATTTCGTAACGGACGAGGAGCGCGAGGCCGAGGCCCAGAAGGAGG